>OGRG01000505.1_pt1 | contig 34852 bp, 29 predicted proteins | sample 1553501 | NCBI WGS metagenome assembly OGRG01 (sample SAMEA2580018, study PRJEB22360) | human gut metagenome | biome: human gut; feature: human-associated habitat; material: faeces | place: Denmark | collected 2008/2010 | reverse complement strand
ATTGTTTTCTTTTCCTCAACAGCTTCCATCACGTATAACTGTTCATCCGGAATGGAACTAAATAATTCATCTTTATAAAGTCTGTATAAATTACTGTCTACAACAACAAAGCAGGTTGCATCCAATGCAAGATTTTTTGCCATTTCAAAATCTGTTCCAATTTTAACTTCATAATTTTTTGTACTGGACTTAATAATCATCTCTCTGTATATCCTCCATCTACCGTAATCTTTTGTCCCGTCAGGTAAGTATTTTGTTCACTGCATAGGAAATACACCACTTCGGCAATCTCTTCTGGTTTTGCCATACGCTGCATTGGAATATTTGCAGATATCTGTGCAATCTCTTCCGGTGTATTATTTTTTACCGTCAACTCTGTCATTGTAAATCCCGGACACACTGTATTGACAAGGATATTATCTGCTGCCAGTTCTACAGCAAGCGTATTCGTAACACCATGTATACCATTTTTTGTTGCACTATATACGCATCTGCCGCCTTTTGAAACCACTGCCCAGATAGAACCGATATTAACAATTCTTCCGTACTTTTTATGCTTCATGCTTCCTGTGAATCCGCGTAAAAGTTTAATTGGTGCAACCAGATTTGTTGCGATCATTCGTTCTATTTCCTCATCTGTAATATTCTCTATCTCATGAATATCATTGATTCCTGCATTATTTACTATGATATCAAAACCATCTTCTTTGTGCGCTTGAACATACTTTTCTATTGATTCTGAATCTAATAAATCTAGTTCCAGTCTTGTCGGAGCTGTCACTTCATATCCATGTTCTAAGAATTTTTCTGTAATGGCTTTTCCGATCCCACGTGATCCACCTGTTACCAAGACTTTTTTCATATCCGCCTATCTCCTCATCTACTTATCAAAATTGATACGTTCCTCTTCCACAACCATCGGTCTTTTTGTCACTTTCGTAAGAATTGCACCAATATACTCTCCTATCACTCCAAGACACGCAAGCTGAACAGAACCAAGTAGAAATACACCTATTAAAATTGGTGCTGTACCCATATCAAATTCGTACCAGTGAACCAGTTTAAAGACCAGATATATAATAGCAATGGCAAAACTAATTGCAGACATAATTAATCCTACCAATGTCACTATACGCAATGGTTTTTTCGACACATGGGTTAATCCAGTTATCGCAAAATCGAAGTATCTGTTAAAATTGTAACTGGACTTTCCTGAGGTTCTTTCCTGCTGTGTATATTCAACAAGACACCATTTGTATCCAAGCTGAGTGACAAGTCCTCTGATATATGGATCTGGATCATCCATCCACTTAATCATATCCAGTACTTCTTTATCGAACAATCCATATCCTGTCACATTTGTCAGATGTTCTGTCTCCGACAACTTCTCCATAATTTTATAATATAATTTTCGCACTTGGAACATCAGTGGATTTTCTTTACTTTTCGTTTTCTGTCCGAGTACAACTTTATATCCCTCTTCCCACTTCTGTAGAAAGGTTGGTATCATTTCTGGCGGATCCTGCAAATCACAGACAATACAAATAAGTGCATCTCCTGTTCCCTGAAGCATTCCATAGCTGCCTGAACGGTTTGGTCCAAAATTTCTTGCATTTAAAATAACTTTCACATTCGAATCTTCTGTTGCCAATTCCCGCAATATTTTTCTGGAATTATCAGTAGAATAATTATCAATAAATATATGTTCATAGGTGTACTGCGGCATTTTATCAAACTGTTCTTTTACAGCATTATATATATTTCTGATATTCCCCTCTTCATTATAACAAGGTGTCATCACTGAAATATGTTTCATTACTTTTCTACTCCTTTGTACCATTCCATCGTTCTGCGGATTCCTTCCTTAAAATCCACTTCCGGTTGAAATCCAGTATCTGCTGTCAGTTCACTGATATCTGCTGTCAGGCGCATTACCTGATTTGGATAATATTCTCTCTCTCCTATCCCGATCTCAAGGTCAGGATTTACCACATCACGTATATCTGTAATATATTCTCTCAACAATCTGCTCTTTCCAGATCCAATTGTGTATGCCTTTCCATGTTTTCCATACTTTCCAATCAGATAAAATGCTCGGGAACAATCGCCCCCATATACATAATCCCATATCTGATCGCCTTTAGTAAATGCCATACGTTCCCCATTTAACATTCCGATCACGCTGGACATTACCATTGTATAACTATTGTCCCTTGGTCCATATGTACTCACGATGCGTCCCCACGACTGACGCATTCCATATCGTTCACACATAACAGCACTTAATCTGCCTGCTGTATATTTTGCGATACCATATCCGGTAATTGGATTTTTAGGAATATTATCTGATAATTCACCTTCCACAAATCCAAATTCTGCCTGAGAGCCGGCTCCAACAAAAACTTTACATCCTAGAGCATGTGCAACTTCTACAGCAATAAGTGTATTATGTATATTCTGTTCCTGAAGTAACGCATCATTACGGCTGTCTCCATATGTTCCATCCCACGCAAAATGATAAAAGGTATCATAATCCGATGATAATTTTTCTTTTAATGATATAAGATCGTTAATATCACATTCCACTACAGTAACCAGTGGATTGTTAATTAAATTATTTCTTTTTTTTGAATTAGGTCTACACACAGCTGTCACATGCACACCATCTGCTACCATCTGTTCAATCATGGACGCTCCTATCATTCCGGTAGCTCCAGTTACAATAACATTCTCCATGTTCATTTATCTCCTAATCTACATATAAAGACTGTGTTAAAAAGTCCACTTTCAAATCACTTTGGAATTCTTTAATTTTCTCTTTCACATACAGATTCAAGCGTTCTGTTTTATCAGCATCAAAGTTATATTCCATATATGTCTTAATATAATTTCCTGTTTTTTTCGGAACATATCCATCAAATCCAGCAACACTGACTTCTTTTATTCCTAACTGTTCCATAGCTTTTAGTAACATAATAAATGAGTTGTCAATAACCTCTGCTTCCTCATCAATCAGCGAACTGTATTTTAAAACATAATCAAATGTTCCACTCGTCTTTGTCACATTTGAAGTGGCAATGACTTTTTCTCTGACATTATTCTGTGATAATGCTGTTGCAAGCTGTACATAGCGTTTTGCATTGCTAAGAAAAATATAATCAATTGGATATGTTTCCTCAATAAAATTAACAGAAACTATAATCGGATTTTTATCTGAGATATACTTTTGAACTTTATTCTTTTCTTTTGTTATACTTGTTCCAGGCCCCAATAACAGAATATTTCTGCCTGCAAATACATGTTTCAATTGTTCTCTGTGTTCTGAATCATCAATCTCAATCATCTGGTAATCTTTATACAGTTTTTCAATATATGACTGATCATATAATAATTTTTTTTCTCCCTTTAATCGACCGAGGATTTCATTGATAGATTTCACAGATAGTGTTTTCTTCTCCATTAAATAAGACACATAACTTGGATGACAGTCATTAGAAGCTGCCAAATAGAAAAACATATTATATCCCCATGTTGCCGGAGTATAAAAATCCATGATATTCGAATCAATCGCTTCCAGGAACTGGCTAATATGATAGTTTTTTCCAAGATTTTCATTCATATACATTGCAATCAGCTCGATTGGAGCATTTCCGGCACTCTTTCCCATACCATAAATTGTTCCATCCACCAACAGCATACGTTCTGTCTTCTGCGACATCATTGTGATACAGTTTGCATATCCCATCTGAAAGTTATTATGTGCATGATATCCCATTCCAATCTCTGGCAAAAGATGTTCATCCAACAAATCAAAATAATGCTTCAAATTATTCTGATGCATTAATCCATATGTATCTACCATTGAAACTGCATAAGGTTTCACTTCATTTGCAAGGCGGATCAAATCCATCATTTCATCATCTTCATAACTTGTTACAGAAACCAATTGGGCAAATACCTTATATCCAAGTTTCTTTAATTCTGCACAAAATGCCATAGCATCTTCCCGCAAATGTTTCTTAAAAATAACTCTGATGGCATCCAAATAAGAGTCCTTACATGGTTTTATATGTTCAAGAGAACATGTCCCATAATCAATCATTCCAACAACAACTGAATTTTTCTTGTCAAGATTTCCATATATTTTTTCAACACAATCTGTATCCGGCATAATGCTTCTGTCCATATCAAATGGTCTACGCTCATCCAAAAAACCAACTTCAATAAAATCAACATTCGCATCTACAAGTCTTTCAAAAATACTAACCAGATTATTATGTCCAAAATTCCAATCATTTACATATCCGCCATCACGTAATGTACAATCTAATAACTTTATATCGCCCATTTATCAAAAATCTCCTACTTGTAAAAAAATTCCTCTATCTGTTCATCCATACATTCACAGACATCTTTTCCGCTCAAATACATTTTAGACCATTCCACTGTTTTCTCAATTGCTTCTTCTACTCTCCACCGTGGCTGCCATCCAAATACTTTTTTGATTTTTGAACAATCCAGTTTCAGGAAGTTTGCTTCATGAGGTCCACCATCATATTGATTTACCCAATTAAGGCTTTCACCCCATTTTTCGCAAAAGATATCTACTAACTCACCAGTCGTAATACAGTCTCTGTCATCTGGTCCTACATTATAAAAGCCTGCATACTTTTTATCTTCATATTGTGCCTTTGCAATGGTCAGATAAATTGCAAGCGGCTCTAATACATGCTGATATGGTCTTGTAGAATGTGGGTTTCGGACAATAATATCCTGCTTTTTCTCTGCTGCACGCACACAGTCAGGTACAATTCTGTCATTGGCAAAGTCTCCACCACCAATCACATTACCAGCCCTTGCGGTAGATACCGCAACATCCATGTCACAATAAAAAGAGTTGATATAACTGTGTGTCACCAACTCTGAGCAAGACTTACTGTTAGAATATGGATCATAACCATCTAATGGTTCATTCTCACGATATCCCCATTCCCATTCTTTATTCTCATAAACCTTATCTGTTGTAACATTTAAAAAAGATTTTACACATGAATGCAGACGTACACATTCACAGATATTCACTGTTCCCATCACGTTTGTTTCATATGTATAAACCGGATTTTTATATGAATCTCTCACAATCGGCTGTGCTGCAAGATGAATCACAATTTCAGGCAGTACCTCATCAAATACCTTCATCAAATGTTCCCTGTCACGGATATCCCCAATAACAGAATTGATTTTATCTTCTATACCACACATTGCAAAAAGATTTGGATTCGTTGGTGCTTCAAGTGAATACCCTGTCACCTCTGCTCCTGCATTGACTAAGATTCTGCAAAGCCATGATCCCTTAAACCCGGTGTGTCCGGTCACTAAAACTTTTTTTCCCTTATAAAATTCTAACATCTATTTATTCCACACCATCCAAGGTGCCTCTCCTTTTATGATCATCTCTTCCAATTGTTCTTTTTCTCTCTGGGTATCCATACATTTCCAGAATCCATTATGTTTGTATGCTTTTAATTCACTATTTTCTGCAAGACGTCTGAGTGGTTCCTGTTCAAATACAGTTTCGTCACCATCAATATAATCAAAAATTTCTGGCTGTAATACCATATATCCGGCATTTATTCTGGAACCATCTGATTCTGATTTTTCACGGAACGCCCTGATACTCTTGTCCTCTCTGTCAATATCTAACACCCCAAACCGCTGCCCCACATGTACCGCTGTCAGTGTTGCAATCTTTCCATGAGACTGGTGGAACTTCAGTAATTCTGTAATATTAATGTCAGAAACTCCGTCTCCATAAGTCAGCATAAATGGTTCATTTCCAACATATGGCTGAATACGCTTTACACGTCCTCCAGTCATCGTGTTCAGTCCTGTATCTATGATAGTTACTTTCCATGGCTCTGCCACATTATTATGAACCACCATCTCACCACCATTGCTGAAGTCAAAAGTGATATCACTATTATGAAGATAATAATCGGCGAACCATTCTTTGATCACATGCTGCTTATATCCTGCACAGATAATAAACTCATTAAAGCCATAATAAGAATATTCCTTCATAATATGCCACAGAATCGGCTTTCCTCCGATATCGATCATTGGCTTTGGTTTCAAATGACTTTCCTCGCTGATTCGTGTTCCGAATCCTCCTGCTAATAATACTACTTTCATTTGTAATCTCCTTATTTTTCGTACTAGTAAACATATAAATTAATTATATCATGGCTCAAATCATAACGCAACTCCCCAAAAAAATCCATGTATTGCTATTTTTTATGTCTGCATTTTCCGAATAATATCTCCGACATGTTTTTTGCAAATTCATTCCGGGTTAAAATCAATACAATAAAATATCCTAATATACTGAGTAAAATTGTCAGAACTGTTTTTGTCCAAAGATACTCTGTCACAATTGTAACGCATTTTCCGATCAAAATGATCAACACCGCTCCAAGTGCTGGTCCTATCAAATCTTTGCTGCATGCTATCAGCTTTATTTTCTTATCCACCCTGCTGATTGCAATACAGAGTGATATTAATTCTGAAACAGCAGTCGTAGCTGCAGCTGCAGTAATACCATACTTTGGAATAAATAAAATATTCAGTATAATATTTGCCATTGCCGAAACCACACATGCGATAAGACATATTTTTTCCTCCATTGCCGGAAGCAGCAGCACATTTCCAATCAGACCTCCAATAAGTGAAATTGCTAATGCAATGGAAAGTATATGCAGGGAACCTGTCGCTCCCAGATATTCTTTTCCTGCAATAATCTCTATAATCTCCGGACACAATATATTGATTCCGACCACACATGGCAGTCCCAGAATCACAACAAAATTGAATGCATAGCGAAACAATTTATTAATTTCATCGTAATTTCCTTCATTAAAATTCTTTGTCATCTGCGGCATGACCACCCATGCAATGGATGCGATCGTAGAATTTACAAGATTATATATTTTTACGGATGTGCTATATAGTCCAACCTCATAGTTACCTTTTATGATTCCCAGTATCGTGATGTCTGAATTACAATAAATAGTCTGTGCAAGAACCATTACAAATAGTAAAAGAACTGGTGGCAGATGTCTCTTCCAGTCAATGTTCAATGTCAGTTTCGTTTTACAAAATTTTCTTCTGTATACCATATTGGTAATACTGGCTCCACTTGAAGCAATTACTGTAATGACAGCATAACGCATATAATCTTCCGGTTTCCGTACAAAAAGAACCATTGCCGCAATGGAAACTAACTGAAAAAGGAATGTACGGACTGTAATATACTTAAAATCCTCCATAGCTGTATTCAGCCAATCCGCACCCAATGTTGTAAACAATACGGTTGTGCTTAGAATAATGATCATTTCACGATAATTTTCCAATGGTTTTGCAGCTAACAGTGCCAGTGCCAGACCTATATATGCAATAAATGTAGTAACCATATTAAGGGAAATAATCTGACCCACCATATTCTCCAGTTTATTCTTGTCATCTTTTATTTTCGAACACTCTCTCACTGCATAAGTTGTAATTCCCAATGATGCAGCCAAAGAAACATAACTGATAATCGAATTACCAAAATTCACTTTTCCTACATTCTCTGCATGTAACACTCTGCTGATATAAGGGAAAGTTATTAATGGAAAGACGACTTGCGAAAACGCTTTCAGCAAACTGTATATCGAATTTTTTCTTACTTTATTATCCATGAATAACTCCCTGTATTATGTTTGTTAATGCAAAACATTCTTTATTTTTCTAAGCTGCACCCATACTATATGCAGTAATCTGAGTATTCCCACCGGACAATTTACAAGTATCCAAAATGTTCTTTTTAAATCGTGATATTTTTCTAAACACGGCCATATATATGCTTTTCTCCAGTTTGCCTGATTTTTGCATGTACAACGGAATTGGATCACAAATTGTCTTACTGTATTTTTAGTGGTTTTATAATAAATATCTGATAATATTTTTTCAGAAAAGCCCCCATTCTTTCCACCCTGCAATATCAATTTGTGATAATTATAAAACCATACTTCATACAGATCATATCCAACCGTTTCATTACCGGAGGCTGCAAGATAATTATAGGTATCAATAATATATATCCCCTGCTCCCGCATGGTTGCCAGTGCAATATAGCTCTGTATAAAATATGTTCCAATATATTGTTCTTTATTTTCTACTTTTCTTACCAATTCCGTTCTAAATACAAGAGAGGACATAAACGTAATAAAAATTCCTGTTTCTTCAAGGAATTGTTCTCTGGAAGAATAAATCTTTAACCCTGTTTCCTTCCAGCGCGGTTCATTATACAAAAAAGGCGACTCACTTACTAACCCAGAAGTATTCAAATGCAAAAATACCGGTTTTTTTTCCAATGTATCCAAAAGATGTTCCACTGCCATCGGAAGCAAAAAATCATCATCTCCCAGTAAAAGAACATACTCACCCACAGCCTTATCAAAACAATTTAGGAAATTTTTATCTGGTCCTACATTCTCTGTATTTCTGTAATAGCGGATATTCTCTGCCTTCTTCACAAGTTCAGTCATGTACTCGCCAGTTCCATCCGTAGAAGCATTGTCTGAAACAATAATCTCTATTTGTTCTATTTTTTTCTGTTCCATCAATCGTTTCAAACATATTTTTAATTTTTCCAGACGATTATAAGTAGGTATTGCTATTGTTAATGCATAATTTTTCTGCTCTGCCATCTGTCTAATTCCTTTAACAAATCATGTACACTTTCTGTGTCCATCACTTTTCTATACCATATATCTTCATGCCGCTCTATAAATTTCCTGTCGACTTTAGCATAATCAATTTTTACCAGTTCCTTTATCACATCATCCCTGAACCGATATTTTATAACCCTGGCAGGTACACCGCCGACAACTGCATATGGCGGAACATCTTCCGTCACAACTGCTCCGGCCGCTATCACTGCACCCTGTCCAATCTCTACTCCCGAAAGAATGAGGGCTGAATCGCCGATCCAGACATCATCATTTACAATAATATTTCCTTTTGCCTGAGTCTCCCCTTCTTTTTTTAGCACTTTCGCCTGAAATGGATATGTAGAAATACAATCCAGCCTATGCTCTCCCCCCAAAACAAAACGGACGTTTTGAGCAACAGAACAAAATTGACCAATTATCAGCTTCGTATTCTCACATCCAAATGTTTCAACACATATTGGTCCATATGTATATCTTCCAACGCGTATTTGTTCTATATCACATAAATTAGTCAAGTATGTCATATTATGTTGATTTCTTTTTTTCCACTTTATTTTAAGTTTAAGTAACGCTATTACTCTTTTTATCAAAAATTTTTTCCTTTCATTTATCCACTCACTTTAGAAACAATTTTTCATATTGTCCGGAAATATACTCCCAACTATACCTGTCACACACTCTTTTTCTTGCTCTTTCTGTATATTTATTTATCTCAGACTGATCTAAATGATCCGCTTTTTCTATCAAGCCGGCAAGATTTCCCTCTTCTTTTGACCAATACATTGCGCCGTCCTCTGCTACCTCCCGGTTAAATCCTACATTCAATAGCAAATTAAGTTGTGTGCTCGCCAGAGCTTCCAGAAGACTTGGATTAGTTCCTCCCACTTCATGACCATGAAAATATCCATATGCATTTTCCCGAATTTTCATTAACATTTCTGAGTCATATACTGTACCCGCAAATTTAATTCTGGAATCCTTGGAATAACCGGTTTTAAATTCAAGTTCTTTTAAAAATTTATCATTCACATTCGTGATAAGAACAAAATCTCTTTCGGATTTGCATTTTATAAATTCTTTTATCATTACTTCATAATTATTTTCCGGAACGAACCTTCCAACTACCAGATAATATTGCTTAGGGTGAATTTTTCTCTCTGCATACCATTTTTTTAATTTTTCATCTGAATCTGCCATCTGACTCTTTCTTATTTCCGTTCCATATGCAATAAACGTGGTTTCTGGATAATATTTCTCATATTCCTTTTTTATATATTGCTCTATATTTTTACTGTCGCAAATTAATAAATCTGCATTTTTTACCATCATTTGTTCTGATATTTTCCAATATTTTCGTACATAAGCATTCCACTTCTGCCGCATCCATTCATGCCCATCCGGATTGACATATACCTTTCCTCCAAGCTTATGTATTTTTCTTACATAACGCCTTATAAATGGTCCAATACGACACGCTAATATATAAATAACAGGTTGTTTTACCTGCTTTTTCTCTATATATCTGCAACACTCTTTTAACGCAGCTACGTCATAATAAATAGCTTGTGCTGGTCCAATATCAGGTACTTTTATCATAAAACATCTTGCATTATGATATATATACTCTTTATTCTCCTTTCCCTTACATGCTACATGATACTTTATCTTATCATTATTACGATGATATTCTGTTAATTTATCTACAAAAGTTTCGTACCCACCATATGCCGCCGGTATCCCTTTTGACCCTATTATAAATACATTCTGCATCTTTTACATACTTCCTTTTCCAGATATCACAACTTGAACTGTCCGCAATAATATTTTAATATCATTTGCCATACTCCAATGACAAATGTATTCTGTATCAAGTTTGACTACTTCTTCGAAATCTGTAATTTCACTTCTACCTGAGACCTGCCACAGACCTGTAATACCAGGCTTTACCGACAATCTTGCTTTATGATGCAATTTATACTTCTCATATTCATCTACTGTAGGTGGTCTTGTCCCCACTAATGACATATCTCCCCTTAAAACATTAAAAAACTGTGGGAACTCGTCTAAGCTTAGTTTGCGAATCCAGTTTCCAATTCCCGGTATATACTCCCCTGTTTTCTGATCAATTTTACTACCAATAATTCTTGGATCATTCTCCATTTTGAACATCATACCATCCGCTATCTGATTTTGCTCCAAAAGATTTTTTTTTCGTTCTTCAGCATCCAGATACATCGTCCGGAATTTATACATATTAAATTTTCTGCCATTTTGTCCCACTCTCTCCTGTTTAAAAAAAATCGGTCCTGGAGATTTTATAAAAATAATAGGTCCCAAAAAAAGTATAAGTATAAGCGTAATGGCGGTTCCCACCAGCCCCCCAGCTATATCGAGCGTCCTTTTCATAAAATATTCTTTGTTGCTCACAATTCGAATACTGGATGTAAGTACTAAATATCCACATACCATTTCAGCAGTCTGATTTTCACTTTGTGTCAAGCCATCCTGCATAATCGTGTAATGAACCACAATCCCCATCTCAGAAAACTCACGTGTATACTTTGCAGGAAATGACATATCATTTGGCAAAACGATGAGCACCTCGTCTACCCAGTTCTTGCATACCCATTCTGCCATATTTTTTTCCAAAACGATCTGGATATTTTGGTATTGCTTCTCTTGTTTCATACAGTCCATAAAAACAATACCTGACAACTTATAAGTTTGATAGTTATTCTCTCTGATTCTCTTTAATGCTTCTTCTGCCATTTTCGATGTTGTAATCAATAAAAGAGAGCAATTTCCTTCCTCTGTCTGATATTTTTTTACATGAAGTTTCCATATTGTTCTGGTCATCCACCCTATTCCCAATTGATAAATTCCAAGAAGAAACAATACTGTTCTTGAAAAATCATCTCCGTCTTTTACAACAATCAGGTAAAAGCTTATAAATAATTCAAGTATGCATACCTGCTTTACGACAGACACAAACTCAACATAATGACCTCGTTTCAAAATATCCTTATAACCTTCTAAAAAAAATGCATATATAAATTCAAAAAGCACAAGAACAAGCATCATATTCTGATAAATAACTTTATGCGGATTTCCCCCAAAACCATGTCTGCTAAAATATGCTAATGCAAAGCAGACCTGCAGGCAAAGCAGATCCAGAATAATAAAATCCAAATGCTTTAACCAGCCTTTATTCTTTCGCCGATACATATTATCTCCCTATGTTTTACATATTTTCAATATTCAACCAGATTATTCTAACATAATACTCTGTGAAAAACAATTTTAACGCCTGCTCTCACTCACCTAGGAATTTGCAAGCTTTTATTTATTATGCTACAATAACCCGTGTCTGCCTTCAAGGCTTCGTAACAAATTTTAAATTATAATTAATAAATAGGGTAAAACATTTATGAATAAAAATTTTTTTAGACAATACAATAAATTAATACTTGGTTCAATAATTTTATTTTTTACTGCATTACTTTTTAATCATTGGACTCCCTACGCAGCCGATGATTACAGCTATATGTTCAACTTATCCGATGGCTCACGTATGACTTCCATTGGGCAGATTTTTTCGTCCCTGGCTGTACACTATACAAAGTATGGCAACGGACGCCTTATTTCCCACTTTTTTGTTATGCTTTTTCTGATTGGTTCCAAGTGGATTTTCAATCTCGTGAATGCATTTATTTTTGTGTTGCTTATATTAAGCATTTATCATTTGACCTCTCATAAAAAAGCTTGCAGCCTTTTACTTTTTTTTGCAATTCCAACTTTATTATGGCTTTATATGCCTGCCTATGGTCAGATTTTTTTATGGTTGGATGGTTCCATTAATTATATGTGGAGTTATCTGTTTGCTCTGTTGTTTCTGTCAGTCTATATTACTTTATTACGAGGAAAATCTCTGTTAAACCAAACCTGGAAGTTGATCCTGTTCTGTGTATTTACATTCCTTTTTGGAAATTACTCAGAGAATGTATCTTTTTCCGTTATCTTTACCGGTTTTCTTCTTCTGTGCATTACAATGTACGGACAGAAAAGTTTCCGAAAATTATTCATTTATGTTCTTCCGATTGTATGCGGTGCTCTTGGATATCTGATCTTACTGTTAAGTCCTTCCGGAAGCGCCAAGTTCTCCGAAAATCTGTCGCTTTCGCTGCTTTTTAAAAATGCGATTGAGATATTTACAGAATATTATAATGCCTGTCGGATCCCTTTGATTCTGTTTTTTGTACTTCTTGGCATTGCTATTTATCACAAATTGAATAAGACAGAGATTCTCATTGCGCTCTCCTTCTTTTTCATCAGTGTCATATCTTCCGGCATGCTTATGATTGCAAGCTATCTGCCAGAGCGAAGCCTTGCCAATGGAATTGTGTTTCTTCTGATTGGAATTGTCCAATTGCTGCAATTATTGCGCGGACATGTACGCTTAGAATGTATCTCCCTGTGTGTGTGCATTTATCTTCTGGTCAGCAGTCTGATGTCGTACTGGGAAGGTTCCTACGATATTTACCGGGTGCATAAGGAACAGGCAGTTCGTGATGCTGCAATAGAGAACTCTGTAAATTCCGGCAGCATGACGATTGGTGTACCAATTATTACTTCCACAACAAAGTATAGCTGTAAATATGGCTTGTTAGATCTGAATGGGAAAGATGCTGATGAACCATTTCCAAATGTGTATATTGCAAAATACTACGGTTTAGATAAAATTTATGTAATTTATCCTGATTTGGATAATGAATAAGTATTTTCTGTAAAACAAAAAAGAAGAAGATCACTGACAATTTTCTCAATGATTTTCTTCTTTTTTGCATATTATATTTATCCATTATTACTTATTTTATGATCTCTCTCAATCAAAATCACGCGGAATCTGTCTCCTTTCCGATATCCAAATACACGCTGTTTTTCACTATATCGAAATTTCATAATCGTCTGAGAATATCCTGCAAAATAATTTTTCTTACCTGCGCCACGATACTTTTTGTATTCCAACCCATCATCCCGATCTATCGTATCCCACGATTCGTGCTGAACAAATTTATCCAGTGTTCCTAGCAACTGCTTATATTCGCTTTCTTTAAGCTGATCCGGACCTGACTTTTTCTCCAACAAACTACAATCTATTCTTGTCCCCTCATATCTGATTTTCAGATAATCACATCTTCCTATATTCAGGTCTATGTAATGATTTTGTGCAAGATATCGTGGTGAATATATAGATAACACCTCATATTTTTGACTGCCTTTTTGTATATCTAACACACAATCCGTATATTTTTCAGATTTGAATGATAATAGTGAACATCCATGCTCTGCTGCCTCTGCCAGTGCAGTTGCAGTAACACTTTCTTGCTGACAGATATTTAAAAGACATTTCATCCGAAAGTTTTCCTTCACTTATCACATCATTCTTATCATCTGTCATATGTCTGATAATTTTTTGGTTTACCGTAATCTCGATTTCTTTACTGCCTACATATTTATTTTTTAACTCACTGATTTTTCCGATATCTATATATTCTCCGCGAAAAGGATTCTTTCCCTTCTGTATCATTGCAAGCAATGCCTGAATAACGGTCGACTTTCCCATGGAATTTTTTCCTGCAAGCAGTGTCAGATTTTTAAAGTGAAACTCTGCCTCTTCAAAACATTTTAACCCTTTAATTGTCAGCTCATTTATCATTTATTTATCTCCTCAGATAATTAATCCATCGACTTATATTAGCATAGGTTACCGATGTGTCATGCAGCATGCTGTACAAATATGATCTCTCGTCATATAATTCCCTCAAATTTCCACGTATGTCATTCATACAAATTGCAATTGCCATAAATATTGACTTATATTTCTCATCAAATCTTCTATTTACAATCCTCACTGTTTTTTCATAATCAATCTCTTCACACCTACTGCATGTATGCAAAACGCATTCTACAAAGTCGTCAATATATCCATCTCTCAGATTATCCATTTCATAGATTGCATTTTCCAACAGATATTGTTCATTCGTAATATATCTGTCTTCATCCACATTTACTTTATTTGTATATGCCATCCAAATAACAAGCATATAAAATATATTTATTTCATTTAATGATCTAACCAATCCCGTTCTTTGAAATTTACAAAGTACTTCTCTGATTCTTTCGATCAACTCTATCCTTGAGTCTTTATAGATAATCTTGCGTATTGCATATTCCCTGTTTTCCGTCCAGTTTTCGATAAATTTTCCTGTCAGCATATGCATGTATTTCGGCGATCGGTATTCAATAATCTGAACAGGAACCACTGTGCGCATGATCATACTGGCTAATCTTGGATTTTCATGATCAATCTCATAGAAACTCATTCGACGATCTGCATCATCCTGGTCAATTTCGATTCCCATATTATTTTTCAAAAACTGTAACAGACTATATATGGTATCTTTGGATTCCAGAACAAGATAGTCTCCATTTTGCTGTTCCGAAACATAGATTGGCGGCATTGGTATTCCAAGTTCAATTGCTTCTACTGCATTCCTCACAATGTTTCTGATCCTATTTCTGTTACGCCTGACTGGAGCAAATAAAAGCCTGTCATCTTCATCCATCCACCAAATTTCCTGTATTGAATATTTTCTTTCATAAATATCAATTGCATCTCGCTCACTATAAAACATTTTTCCCTCTTTCATTCAGAAAAATATCACATATCATTTACTTCATAAATTCCAAGTCACTAAAATCTTACCACAATATAATCATCATATTCCCTGATATACCCTTCTAACGGATATTCATTCAATTGTTCTTCCTGTTCCAACGCTTTCTCATAGAGTTCGGTTCCACCCCAGATCAATTGATATCCGCGCTCTTCGAACAGTCTTATCATTTCTCGGTTATATCCTTCATAGATATAGAATCCCGGAATCGCCCAGTCGATCAGTGACCAGGAAAGTGTCTGCACATAGACATACCGTTCTCCAGTTTCCTCCTCCATCCAGTCGTTCAGGTCTTTGATCACCGAATATCCCGGTGTGTCGGAACCCATGGAACACTTTTCCAGAATTGCAGGATTCAGTTCATAACTACCGATAAATACAACCGGTTTTTCTGCAATATTATACCCACCTTTCTGAAGATCATATGCTACCTGATCTACCACTGCCAGCTCACTCTGATTCTTCTCATATTCAAAAGCAAACCAATGATTCAGATCAAACGCCGAATTATATACAACAGAGATTACCAGAACCATTCCAATTACATTGATCAGCTGGTATCTGCATTTCAGAATCACATAAGTCAGATAGAATAGTACCATTGCAACTAACAATGCTATCATCAGATTGGACCGATATGGAAGTGCATCCCCCTGCGGCAGTGACAACACGAAAATAGATCCATAGCAAATAATGCCAAGAAACAAAATATATAAATTCTTTTTGTAAATGGAACCCGCAATAATAATAACTATAAACAAAATACTTGTGGCCACGAATAAACCAATCGGATAATAAGCTAACCCGACAAATACATAATCCCTCAAAATCTGCCGGATAATCGTAAGGATTCTGCCTGGATATTTTAAGATTCGCAACATACTTCCAGCACTACGATAGCTGTATGGCTCAATTCCAAATATTGCCATACAGACTTTTGTAATCAACGACCTCTCCACGATCGCATATACAAGAACTCTTCCAACAAGAAAAAGGCTCATGAAAAATTGTTTAAATTTTCGGATCTGCATATGATTTGCACCAAAGCAGTCTACAATCATAATCAAAAGTACCCCGGTAAGAAAAACATTTGCCGCTGCCTCATAAAATCCGACCGATACCGATACCAAAAGGCTCATTCCCAGTTTATGCAGAATCCGCTGTTTTTGCTCCAGATCATGTGTATACAAATAGTAGAAATCAAAAACCGCCATTCCAACAAGTGTATAAATAATTGGTACTCCATTCTGCAAATAATAAATAAATACCTCTGCAATCAGAGAATAATCTAAAAACATAGCTGAAAATACCGCATAGCAGGCAATCGGCAGCTTATCTCCGAGAATATACCTTAATACTGCTGACCAGACAATTGCTGCAAACATCAGAATCAATACTGCAGCAAACTCCATAATAAACGGTTCAAACCCTGTCACATGAAACAGTTTATTAATCACATAGAAAGGCCATCGCCCAATGGAAACACCCAGTCCGTCATCAAAGTATAGACCAATGCACACATCATCGATTCCCAGTGAAGAGTGTGTGATTTCATAACCGTATCCTGCAACTGCTGCAATTATAAGCGATACCATGTATATTTTATTTCTAAGAAAATATTCTATCTGTTTCCTTAATTCGTAAATCACTTAAATCTCCTTCTTAAGCCACTGGTAATAGTTTTCAATTCCCTGCACAATAGGTACTAACGGTACCTCATGGATACTCATAATCCGTTCATTATTGAGAATAATTTTCTTGGCATCCACGCTTCTCGCTGGAAGATACACTACCTCCGGTGCAAGATGCATTTCTTCCAACATTCGAATAATATCTCTCTGAGAAGTTCCTGTATTCGAGCTGATATTAAAAGTATCATAATTTCCCTGATAGTTGAATAATGAAATCAACATCCTGCATACATCGTCAATATAAATATAGTCCCTGACGTTATTGCCATCTCCCCAAATTTCAATTTTCTCTCCTCGGATGGTTTTCTTAATAGCGGCATCAATAAATCCGACACCTTTATTAAAATCCTGTCCCGGTCCATATGGATTTGATATCCGGGCAATCAGAATCTTTGTATGTGCCTGATAATTAAATGTTCGAATTGTATTTTCAATACAAAGCTTTACATTACCATAATGATTAATCGGTCTTGGAAGTGCATCTTCCACTATAGGCTGTATCTCCTGATTTCCATACACTGTTCCACCGGAAGACAGAAAAATCATCCGTATCTTCTGGTCAGTGATCATCTTACAAAGCTTTGTTGTCTGGATAAAGTCCCTCTCATATCCCTGAAGATACTTTTCATTGGAATTTCCAGGATTTACAGTGCTGAGAGCATGTACTACATAATCCATACCTTCTAATGCATGTTCCAGTGTGTAATCATCAAAGAAATCCCCACATATATAATTTACGCCTGCTATTTCATGCACAGGTTTTGACATATCGAAGCAGTATACTTCCATATCATTTTTTATCAGATGCCTTGAAAGATTCGATCCGATAAATCCTGCTCCACCTATGACTAATACTTTTTTCTTCATTTTTCTTTCATCTCACTTCAAAATTTGACCACTTAACAACAACCACTCCATCAATAATTTTTATGGAACCATCGCATGGATAACAAGGCATCTTCTGAAAATTTTCACTTGCAATAATCGTCTCCCGATTCTCAGGTTCCTGATAAGTATAGCCACAATGTAATTCCAAAAATTCTTTACCTGCATAATATGAAATAAAATCATGCATATTATTACTATATCCCTGCAGCTGAATATCATCAAACCTCCACAAAATTGGAATCGAGTCATCCATGCTTCCTGCCGCTCCATAAAACAATACTGGCAAGTTACTATTATATTTCTCTGTGCTTTTAATCTGTGAAATCACTTCTGTATAATACGCTGTTGCTGTCTCTTGTTGATAATTTGCTTTCAAATACGCTATATTATCTAACCGGATATAATAGATTGATAACAATATTGCAACTGTACAATAGAAAACCGAAATACCTTTCCAGAATTTTCCTTTCAGATTTTCTTTTTCCAGAAGCACGATTGGATAAATCAATCCAAATACATATGGATAAATCATCAAAGTATGGATTACCGTCTTATCAGAAACTGCCATAACATAGATGATACTAATAGACAATGGTATCAAGCAACACAATACAAAGAAATATATTCTATTCCACAGTTCCATCCCCCTCTTGCATAAACGTCTAAGCACTAACACTCCAACCATAAGGTAAACTGCCAGATAAAGAATGCGAACCGCTTTTTGATTTGAAATGCCACAAAACTCCCCTAATATAGGTTGTAAAAAACCAATATATGCGTTCTTCACAGAACCAATCAATGATTTGACCGTAACATCCGCCATATCATTAATTCCCTGATAATCTAATAATGTAACATGAAAATTGCGAATACAGATTGTATTACCTAAAAAATAACAAAGTATTCCTCCTAAAAGGGTTAACAAATATTTAAAAGCCTCTTTGATATTCTCTATAAAATTCCTTGTTTCTGCATCACTTACTAGTATCAAAACAAAAAGTGTCGTTGCCACCCCAAAATAAGTCTGATAGATTCCCATTGAGAATCCCATCATTATTATTGCCGGCAAAAATCCGTAAGAATATTTCACAGTCATATAAACAGCACTTATCATTAATAATACAGCAAACATATAGTAAGGAGCTGTAAACATATAAGCAAATAATGAAGTCATCGCCGGAAATGAAATGAGTAGTACCCCCACTAAAACAGCATATCCCGTATGTTTTATCTGAAATAATTCTGACAAAATCATTGCACATACTGCAACAAGTAAAATACTGAGTAATCCATTCCACCAGGAACTACTATAGTTAAAAAAGTCAATTTTTGTAAGAAACTTCTGAATTAATCCAAGCGCCCATCTGCCGGATTCAAATGTCGTACCTACTCCAAAATAATTGACACTGTCATCATGATAACTGATTTTATTTGTCAATATATATCCATGTGTCACCAAACCACATATAAGGACTGCTGCTCCCGCGAGCCATTTTTCCCTTGATTTTCCTGTACAAGACATGCTTATTTATCCTTTTTATTGAATACAAATATTTTGCTAAACACATAATTCAGTATTACCACAATTACGCTTACCAATATCTTAGCAACGAAGCCTTCCACTCCAAATAAGCTCTGCTTCACTCCAATATAATATAATAGTGGAAGTCCGCCAATCTCAATCACTCCTGTAGCTATACGTGCTCCAAAAAACTTTACAACTTCTTTCCACACTTCTGCCACATTCCATGACTTACTCTCAAACACAAATAGTTTATTGGTTATATAAGCAAACACAACAGCTGTAAACCATGCGATTGCGTTACTTATCGTCATGTTGACAGCAGATGTCTTCATTAGCAGGCTATATACCACCCAGTTTACCAATGTTGTAGCCACTCCAAAAATAAGGTACATAATAACTTCTTTATACTTTAATAGTAATCTTTTAATTTTCTTCATGATCATCCTTCTTATAGTCTAATAATTTCTTCTCAATATAGATAGGTCTATGCTTGCCCTGAATATACATTCTTGCTAAGTATTCTCCAATAATTCCAAGAATTGTAAGCTGGATTCCACCAAGTAGAAGAATCAATACAACAATAGTCGGATATCCAGGCACTGGATTACCAAAACACAGTTTTTGAATTACTACTACAAACAAATAAATAATCGCACATAAAGAAGTAAATAATCCTATTCCGGTTGCTATTTTAAGAGGAAAAGTTGTATAAGAAATAAACCCTTCAATCGCATATTTAAAAAGCTTGCTGACTGACCATTTTGTCTCCCCTGCATTACGTTCCTCCGCTATGTATGGAATGTAACATGTATTGAATCCGACCCATGAAAAAATACCTTTTGAAAATCTATGGTATTCCGGCAAACTTAAAATTGCATCCACAACAGTTCTGCGAAAAGTACGAAAATCAGATGCCCCCGGATAAAATTCAATCTCACTTGTCTTATTAATGATTTTGTAGAACATATTCTTGAGACCGCCAACCATTTTCCCTTCGTGTCGCTCTTCCTGATATGCCGCTACACAATCGTATTCTTCATTCTCAAGTAATATTTTTACCATTTTTACAACAATTTCCGGTCTTTGCTGTAAGTCGGCGTCAATAACGGTCACCAAATCACCAGATGCTTTCTGGAATCCTGCATAGATAGCAGCTTCTTTCCCAAAGTTTCTTGAAAACATTTCTATCACAATATTGGTCTCGTGAAGGTTATATACTTTCTCTAGTTCCTCCTGTGTTTTGTCTCTGCTTCCATCATTGACAAAAATAATTTCATACTCGTAATCTTCTGCATCGAATACCCGCTTTGCTTCTGTATAAAAAGCACGAATATTCCCCTCTTCGTTATAACATGGTACTACTAATGATAATTTCATTTTTTATCCCTCATTTACTCTCGTACGTATCTTATTAGATTATCACATTCCCTGTGGAATTGCCACACTATTCTCCCCTCACCTGCACCAACAATGCATTTTCTGCTGCATTATTTGTAATATAACACTGAAATACCTTCTCTGTCAGCATATCTTTTCTACTCTCGTCTGCATTCTCCGCATATACTGCCTGTATATAACTGTTGCCTTCTTCTATCCAGTCAAGAAGCCTGTCACTTTTTTCTCCCCGGATCAACGGACGATTTAAAAAGAGTAAGATTGGCTTTTTCTTCCGCTCCTCACTCTCAATCTTCTTCATAATCTGTTCTGTAATGCCCTGACTTTGATTGTCTATCTTACAAACAATGTAATCTCCATATTCTTTACTATAGAATTCTTCTGATCCATCGCATAGAATCCGGTTCTCTCCAATGTCATTATTAAATTCATCTAATCTTCCATCCCCATAAAAGAGAAACTGCTGTTCCTGTGTAAGTCCTTTGATCATAACATCTTCCACATTGCAAATTCCAGCATCTGTCTTCCAGTCCGAATCATATGTGTGATACAAATCTTCTTTTAATTGTTCCTGATTCACATAATATAATATATAATTATCTGTCTGTCCAACTTCTACACATCCGCCACCATTTAAAGCTGCTTTAGCTCCGGTATACTCTTTTCTCACAACGATATAGTCAATCTTTGCATTTACTAAGATTCCAAGCATCAGATTCCCGCTGGCATTCGAATCATTTTCTGTAATGATATGATAAAGATATTCTCGCTCTCCTTCTGCTGCCAGACAAATATTCGCATCATATTCCCTGATTCCATACATCAATTCATCTTCTGCATATACAATGACCCGCTCCCCTCCTGTCACCTCTTCAATCAGATCTGCCACCTGAATTTTATCTTCAGAAATCTGATAGATGTTCTCTGGCAGAGTCACCCAGTCAGATATTTTTCCTCCAGAATACAGGAATATCAGACAAACCATAACTGCAACACAGATAACTTTCTCCATTTTTGATTTCATTTTTTCGATGAGCCTCAATCCCCCCCATGCGGCGATCAATGAGACCGGGAATATCCATAAAAAGCGATAATACGTATCTCCCTCTCCCAATCGTTCGATAATGCGGTAGGTTAACTGATTTAAAATCAAAAACATAAGAACTGCACAACTGAATGTATAATATCGATATTCTTTTTTTCGTTCCAACAAATAGACAGTCATCAATACCAGCATCAGACCGATTGCTGTGCTATTCCCATAATACCAGGAGATGACATTCCATATTGTTTCTGCATTAGTCATAATTTTTATCCCGTTTTATTCTTCTTATCAGTTTCTCAAATACAACTGGTATTAATAATACTCCACATGCTGCTCCTGTTACCATAATAGCAGATGACGAAATTGCAATACATGCCCACAATGTCAAGATCAGATAGATACAATTCCATTTATCTCTCTGCCTGATATATAGTATACACAGATAGATTGTAAAAAGCAGCAGCATATTTCCCGCATATGCTTTTCCCTCATAAGCTCTGTGTAGCAAAAAAGCCGCACTCGTATAAATCGTATTATCAAAAAGGAAATTGCATGCCAGGGCAATACAGGTAAATGTTCCTGCCTTCCAGAATGCATCCTTCTCTTCCTGAAAAAGATTTCGTCCGATCAGATATACTGCCCCTGCTGTAAGGATCATATTCAAGCTTGCACGTGTTATTCTTGTGATCACAAGTGGATGAATATGATATATTTTACAGGCAACTGCTGTATTAATATCAAAAGTAACCAATGCTCTTCTCAGATACAGAGAATGCACCTGTTCACCTGTATAAGCATTAAATTTATATAAACGTCCTGATGTCAGTGTTGTATTGATCAGCCCAATATAATAGGTAGAATCATCATTCATCTCCCCATTAATGGACACATAATAACACATTGCAAAAAGAAAACATCCCATGAGAAGGAACCATACTTTATGTCTAAAAAACGCTTTGATGATCATTTCAATATCTTCTGCGATCCGTTCCCTGCAAAAAATTGCAGTACCAATACAACATGTGATTACAATCACACCCCATAAAACTGCAAGTCTGGCAAGTGTCTGATCTGCCTTGATCATCGGAAGCGCACAGATTTGAAACAAAACCTGATATACCAGAAATCCACTGATTTCCTTAAAAACAACGCCATGTTTTTTTCTGCAAAACAATTCAAACATTGTCCCAAATAAATAATATATGATTATCTGCAGCAATAGGATTCCAATTGCTTTTATCACTGCTGTCATTTCATTCCATCTCCAAATTTAATATTGCTTTTTCTTTTCACTCAATTTTTCACTAACAAAACGAAAATAAGCTTTCCAAAATACCAGAAAAGATTCTTTTTCCTTTAACTCTGGATATCGCTTCATTAAGAAATACTTATCCGGCCACAACCGGACTCTTCCAAAACTTACAAACCAAAACCACTTCTTCTCCATTCTGCATCCGTAAAAATTTCCAATTTTCCGGTAATTCTCCGGTGTTTCATTCCACAACAGCAATGGCAGTCTGTAATCCTCTATCTCCCTGATTGTCTCATATATCTCAATCTCTGTCAGTCCAGCAGCTACTCCCTCCGTTTCTTCTAGTATGAGTTCCACTCTTTCCGTCGGTTTCATTTCCGGTACTTTTATGACAGTACAGCTGCCGTCATGATTCAACTCCCCTGTATGTATTACACATCCATTTCCAAAAGTTATTTTTATTCTGTGAATTATGCAGTCCTCATCTGGATTTTCAAATAAATGAATCTCTCTGATTCTTGCCTTTTTTTCTAATGTTACTACAATCTTCTTTTCGGTATCAGTCTTCTCAGGTATCCAAATGCCTGCATCATAAACCCACATTCCATGTATAATATCGGAACAGTCCGCACATTTGAAATCATTCAGATAAGCCGCATTACCAGAGCTTGTTTCAATCTTTGCACGATAACTGAGACTCTCCGTTGGTCTTCTCCAATACACCATATCCAGATTGATGAACTGTATTGCCTTCAAATCTACACTTTGGGAACGGTACTTTCTTGCAGCCTTATATAAAATATTTCTTTTAAGTAAAGCTGTTTTACATTGATCCGGTACAGAAAACCGAATTCTCTCTTCCCACTTATCCAATGGATGGATATGATCCGTTCCATCTGTCTCATTCACAAGTTCCGTCACATTATTTTCACTGTAATAATCTGGATGTCCTTCCCATTTTCCATTATAAGCCTGTGCTTTTAACACAAGCGGATGATAAGATGTATCTTCTCTTAGCAGTTCTCCCAGAACTTCATCCACCATGAGCGACAATGCCAGATGATCCATATGATTATCCCAATCTGTTGTCACTAGAATAGACGGATAGAATTTCTGAATGACTGCCTTTATATCATTTTTATAATTTGCACGAGTATATGCATGGTGTACACCATATTCAGTCATTGCGAATTCTGGATGTTTATCTGTTCCGTAGGTACGGATGTTTCCATTATAAGAAGCAACGATTTCTTCCGGTACACTATTATACAAGTGTCTGGTCTGTGTTTGATCCCCATATCCTAAAAAGATAATATTTTCCGGCGCAACACCAAGTTCCCCCAATGCCTCCTCAGCCTCGCGGATTCTTATAATCCCTTCATGTCTGTAATAATCTCCGTTCGTGACAAACACAACTTTTATATTCATTTTCTGCTGTACCGCTCCATAAATCATTGCTCCCGCAATAGCAAGCTCATCATCCTCATGCGGCACAATTACCAGTAAATCTGTTTCTGTCATATCATCTCTCCACAGAATCTGTCTTTCTTTTACTTTCCATAAACACGTATCGCTGCATCATAACTTCTCTTTGCATAGTTCCGTTTCAGATCGTTTTTATTTGGAATAATTTTTCTGAATGTCTGTCTTAAAATCTTTTTATATTTATTCTCCTGTTTTGGTGTTTCTTTCTGTTTTATTTTCATATGATCTGCACCCATTTCCTTCATAATCATCTGCCACCCGGTCACATGCACGGTAAAAAGTTCCGGTCTTGCCTTATACGCCATAAGTACCAGTTGCTGGTCATCATCCACACAATCCAACATTAACAGTGCTTCCATTGCATTTCTTACCAATTTCCAGAAGGTCGGTACTAATTCCCTGGATAACCCATACATACATCCCATCACACAGTCATTTTGAAACTGAAGCGTCTCCATGCCAATCCTTGCATCCGGGTCATACAGACATGAAATATGGATTTTTCCATTAAAATCATAATTCCACAGAAAATCATAGTCCTTCTCATCACTGTAAGTAATTCCACCATGATCAAATCCAAAATCCATCCAGACCACATCTTCTGTCAGAAGTCCCTTTTCATAGGCATCATTCATAAAATAGTATTTCATCATCCACAGGTAATCATATTTTGGATTATTCGATGATGCTTCCGGCAGATATCGAAAATCCAGAAAGTCCTGATTTCTGGATGCTTTCTCCATTCTTGCAAGCAAATCCCCTTCTAATTCAAAGAGATTGTCCGTTGCCACGATAACTGTCTTATCTAATAAACCATACTCTGCACGAATTGCCTTGATTGTCTCTGCACTCTTTGAATCCGTATACACAATTAATTTATTCTGTATTCTTGCCCAACGTCTGAACTCATCAAAATACTTTGACGCTGTCCTTCTCAACTCTTCATTCTTATCCTGCCCTCTGCCAATATCAAAGAAGTCTGTTACCAGTGTTATTTCACCCATTTCTGTTCCTTCCAAATTTAATTTATTCCTTAAGCCCCTATAACAATCATACCAAGAATTGATATCTGATGCTCCCTGCACCGGATTACTTCCTGATACATATTATTGTATCTGGACTTTCTCATTTCTTCAATAAATACAACCTGTCCTATCTTCGCCAGTTCTTCAAGTGCCTCTGCATAATAACAGATTTCTCTGCCTGAAACTACCGTCAACCCTCTCTTTTCACACTCTTCCCTAATTTTTTCCAGTATTTCTGTCGAAGTTCCGGACAAATCACTTCCTGTAAGGTATACTTTCTGATTTTCTTTACAAGCAATTTTCATATTGGCACAGATTAATTCAACTTCCTGCTCCAGAGACATTTTACCGGATTTTCCATATCTCGCTCCAACGTACCACTTGTCAATTTTACCGCGTTTTCCATCTACACTGCTTCGGATTGTTCCAAGCACATCATTATGATAGAGTGCCTTAATTTCCGCTTCAGAACGCAAATTTCCGGAAAGCAGATATTTTAACAATATAAAAATAATTGCCAGTGCTATTCCAATTATTCCACCAATTATAAACTTTGATACACTAATGTGTACACTAATCTGCTCCGGCACATCTGATCCATTTGTTTCTTCTTCATTGCCTGTCTGTTCTGCACTATCCTCATTTTGCTCTGGCTGATTCTCTGTAAGTTCCACATAAAGCTCCAACTGATTACCATTCATCTTACTTTTAATTGTATCCAAGTGTTCGCCAAGATTCTTGATTGCCAATGCCGTATCATCCTGCAGCTGTGCAAGTTCCTGATCTACAATAATATTTGAACTTTCATTCACAAGTTCTAATTCATGTGCAGTAAAGTTTTCATCCATCCTCTGTGCATATGCACTAAGTCCCTTCTTCACATTCTCTGCAAGTTCTTTACAATCCGCTTCCCTGCTTCCACGAATACGTACTGTAAAGCCAGTCTCATAAGTTTCCTTCGCATATATTGTTTCATCTTTCCGGCTGTCACAGTCAATCATTTCCGATGCCAGTTCACCATACATAAGATAATCCTGATAAATTGCTGCAAGTTCTGCAGCATTTCCTTCATCACTCTGCACACGATACTGTAACAAAATTAAATTCTCTGCATACGGATTAACAGCCATTAATGGGGAGTTATCTGCATAATCGCTTTTCTCATCCAGCTGCTTTTTAATTGCGACTGCACCATAGACTTGATCCAAATCCTGTGCCCCAAGAGCTTCTTTCATTTCATGCACTGTTTTGGAGTATTCTTCTACAACTTCATCCGCTGTTGTATCTGCATTCCTGCTGTCTTTTATATACTGATAACCGCATAATAAAACGGCTCCTATTATCAGACAGATTGCAATAACTCTCCAATTTCTTACAATTTCCCATAAAAAATCTGTAATTTCCAGATCAACCTCTTTTCGCCTTGTCATATTTTGTTCATTCATTAATATTCCTCACCTTCTGCTCATATACCATGTGCCAAACCAACCCACAATACACGCATATTATAGCATATTTTGCCGGCAATACAAATTAGTGCCGGTACATACTGGAGATTATTTTCACTCCCAGATTATTGGAAAGGATTTTCGCAAGAATCCGTTCTTTACTATTGAAACCTGTCTTTACAGCTTCCTGTGGCAGTTTTCCTTCATATTCTTCCCCTTTTATATGAATATCTACTTTTTTTGCAATATCTGCGATATAATCATCCGACTGTCTCCTAAGATTTTCATTTTTTCTTACAGTCTGCTGCATTCCTGTATTACTCCGGCGATACCAGAATCCAATTATCGGCACATGAACCGGATGTTTTCCCGCTCTTAACAATTTCAGATAGAGTGCCCAGTCCTCATCGTAATGCTTCCATTTTTCCGGGAAGCATCCAACCTCCTCTAAATCACTCTTGCGAAACAGTGCTGCATTCACCAGTGTATTATTAAACGTCATTCGACCTGCCGAAAAGGGCTTACACCAGATATATCTCTGACTGCCAAATCCAACAAGATCTGTATAACTCCAAGCTGCATCTGGATACTCGTTCAATGCTTTATATAAAATTTCCAGATAAAACGGTTCTATTAAATCATCAGCATCCAAAAATGCTATGATGTCTGCCCTGCTGTTTTTTATCCCGTTGTTTTTTGCCACGGACTGTCCTTGATTTTTCTGATGAATTACACGGATACGGGCATCCTTTTTCCCATATTCCTCTAACAGCTCAACTGCAGATGGTCTTGAACTTCCATCGTCTACAATTATCCATTCAAACGCCTCCATACTCTGATTGACCACACAATAATATGTCTGTATGAAATTCTGCTCTGCATTGTAAAATGGTGTCACAATAGAAATATTTGGTTTTTCCACAGATTCTGTAATATTTGATTTCACCTGTGTTTTTCCCGGTTCTTCATCAAAAGAAAATTCTTCTATGACTCTCATTGTTCAATCCCTTTCTTAAGATATTCAACAGACTGCCTTCTGTAATTACAAAGTTTATCCCCCACATGAGTATAATCAATCCCATCTGCGTAGTTCATTGCATCTTCAGCCGTTATATGCCTTTCTTCCAAATTCAGAAATGCAAGCAGATTGCTGATACGTCCATTCTCTTTGTATACACTATAAAACTTTTTTTGAAAGAGAATGGAAAAAACCGTTCCGTGAAAAGAATTGGTAAATATCATTTCTGCATCACGAATATACGTCAGAAACTCTCTCGGTCCCGCATCAAAAATCATATTCTCACTTTTCAATTTCGGTGTTTTTTTATAATGTAACTCAATCAGTCGATATCCGAGCACTGCTGCCGCTTTTTCTGCGCATTTGCCCAACAACTCATCCTCTACCACAAAATATGCTAATATGTATTTTTCCGCTACCAACGGCTCTTTATATAATAAATCCTCATAATCTGCTCTCTCTAAAAGTAATGTTGGATCCACAACCGTAGTAACTTCTCGTCCTGTCAGTTTCTCAACTGCCTGTGCAAGTCTCTCTTCCCTTACGGATATATATGTAAGGCTCCTTAATGCCTGTCCGAAATAAGCCTGCTCCGCCTCAGGTATACTTCCGTTTGGCACACTCGCTGCATAGGAGATTTTCTTACACCCCGGTGCAAATTGTCCAAAATATGCCGGATCAAAACCATGTGTCAGTTCCCTTGCCCATATCTGATCACTTCCCAGAATATAAACATCGCACCGCTCCTTTGCAAGGTCATTCAATGTCAATTTCTTTTCCTGTCCGTCTAGCAGTTTCTCTCCTATAAATTTTTCAAATGAAGTCCACTGATTCTTCCATTCCTTCAATCCATAGAGGTTCTCACCCACTTCGTGAAATACCTTATCCCATCTTGATGGCAGAATGTCTCTCTTCCAAAAATCAATATGAATGCCTTTTCGGTATAATCTCGCAATATAAGGATTCTGATAATTTAAAATCTTTGCCTTATATCCCATACGGTTCAATTTTGTTTTCAATGCATACGCCTGTAATACTGCCCCATAATTATGCGCGTTATGAAACGTCAGAATTCCAATTTTTTTCTTTTCATCCATTATTTTCTTACCCTCGCCATAATTTTATTTTTCATAATACTTCTTTCCGTATGATTCAATAATACAAAAAAGTTAACAATACATCCAGCAAATCCTGCGATCACACATACTACAAAAAATGTTATCCAGTTAATTGGCAATACATATAGTCTTTTAATTCCAAAAAATACGATCATCATAATAAATGTCGTTCCAATATACCTGAAAATAATTGGATAAAAAGTATTCCATTTTATCTTAAGGCATTTGCACGCATACAGAGGTACAAAGATAAGGTTTCCAAGAATTCCCGTTACCTTGCTTACCCCTGCTACCGCATAAATTCCAAGTGATGTAGTGTTTAAGAAGATGAACACCAAAAGTACATTAGTAAAACTGATGATCAACCAGAAAATAGAATTCACCTTCAACCTGTTTGTCACAAGGAATACGTTGTTTAAGGATGTTGTTACACCGGAAACCAGAAGACTCATCATGATCACCACAAGAAGAGAATAAATCAGATTCACATCCTGATTCGGCACCCATAGCTGCATGAAATATTTCCCGAAAATAACAAGAATACAAAAAATAATATTCACAAAAAAGGAAGAAAACTTCATGGAAAGCTTCAATTCCTTTACCACTGCTTCTGTATCGTCCTTCGCATAGTACATAGTAAGATTCGGGCTAAACAGATTAATAAGTGTATTGGTCAGTGTTGAAATATAGGTTGGTATCTGTTGTGCGATAGATAGTTCCCCCATCAGATAGGCACTGATCCAGATATTTGTAATTACCAGATCCAGTCCATCCGAAAGAACCTGCGACAGTCTGGAAATAGAGTTCCACATTCCAGCACTGATAAGTTCTTTTACCTTGATCCAATGAACATAACACTTTTTCAATCGTATATCAGGTACAAGCAGTCTTGTATAGTACATATTCATTACCAGCCCAACAAACGTACAAATACAGGTTACGATTCCAATATAGGCTACATTTGGAGGCAGCATACCAAACAGCAGACACATTAAAAACACACGGAGTAATGCCGTCACAATATTGGCAATACTGCTTAAATATAATCTATTGGTAATAAAAGTTGCTACATTATATACCGTACTAATCAAAGTAATAATAAAATTAAACAGAATGAAGAAAAATAAAAGCTTTACCGATTCTTCCAGTTCAACCGGAATATCTAACAGTTTCTCCGCATTTAAGATCACCGGTACTGCAACTGCAAGAATTACTGGTATGATTGCTATATTAGCCATTAATACAGATGAGAAATACTCATTCGCTTCTTTCTTTTTCCCCTGATGATATTCGATTGTGATAAATCTTCCCGCTACTGAGTTCAGCGCTACCGTGAGAATTGTAATATAGTTAATTACATTATTTCCAAGACTTACAAACCCATATGCTTCTTCCCCTACCGTATCGGTCAGAAATGGTGTAAAGAAAAATGCGATGCCAAGTCCTACAACAAATGTCACAAAGCTTGCGATTGTATTTATGATAAGTGCCTTATCTTTTCCTAGTTCCTTCATGTTCAAAAACCTCTATATAATCTTCGTAAAATTTCTTTTTCGGAAATTCTTTCGCCTGCTCCAAAGATAACACGCTTTCCATACGCAAAACGGACAGTCCCTGCGAATGCTTGCAGGAACTGCCCGTTTCTGTTTTAATTTGTTTGGGTTTTACTTTGCAGATTCTGCCTGCACGGCAATCGACTTGCCCTCTGCATCTAAAATTTCCGGCTGCTTGCCCTCTGTCACACATTCCTTGGTCACAACGACTTTTTTCGCCTGCTCCAAAGATGGCACGTCGTACATGGTTTGTACCAGAATGCCTTCCATGATGGAACGCAGACCTCTTGCACCCGTTTTCCGCTGAATTGCCTTTGCAGCAATTTCTGTCAAGGCTTCCGGTGTGATTTCCAATTCCATGTGGTCGTATCCGAACAGCTTCTGATACTGCTTCACCAGTGCATTTTTCGGCTCGGTCAGAATCCGTACCAATGCTGGTTCGTCCAAATCGTCCAGTGTGGTGATAACCGGCAGTCTGCCGACCAATTCCGGTACTAATCCGAACTTGACCAAATCCTGTGGAATTGCCTGCCGGAAGATATTCGTCATCTCTGCTTTCTTGTTGGAAATCGGTGCACCGAATCCAACAGAAGACGGGGTCATTCGCTTCTGAATCAGCTTTTCCAGCCCGTCAAATGCACCACCGCAGATGAACAGAATATTCTTGGTATTGATGCGGATAAATTCCTGATTCGGATGTTTCCGTCCGCCCTGCGGCGGTACGTTGGAAACCGTTCCTTCGATGATTTTCAGCAATGCCTGCTGAACGCCTTCGCCGCTGACATCTCTGGTCAGAGAAGTATTCTCCGACTTTCTGGAAATCTTGTCGATTTCATCGATGTAAATAATGCCCCGTTCCGCAGCTTCCACGTCAAAATCTGCCGCCTGAATCAGCCGCAGCAGGACGTTTTCCACGTCTTCGCCAACGTATCCGGCTTCGGTAATGGTGGTCGCATCTGCAATTGCAAACGGCACGTCCAAAATCCGTGCGAGGGTCTGTGCTAAGAAGGTCTTTCCGACACCTGTCGGCCCCAGCAGCAACACATTGCTCTTTTGCAGTTCAACATCTTCGCCGTCATCCTGACTCAGAATCCGCTTGTAATGATTATACACGGCTACGCTGAGCGAAATTTTGGCGGCATCCTGTCCAATGACATATTCATCCAGAATCTTCTTCATATCTGCCGGCTTTTTCAGCTGAATCTGTTTTGCAGAAGATTTGGACTTTTTCCCGCTCTTTGCACGGCTCTGCGGGGTTGGGCCATAGAGCATTTCGTAACAATAGCAAACGCACTCGTTACAAATATGCACATCGCCAGCAGACAGCATGCTGTCTACCAAACTTTCCGGCTTTCCGCAGAAGTTGCAGCAGGTTTCTTTTCTTTCTGACATATAGGTATACTCCTTACCGGTTTGTCATCACTTTATCAATCAAACCATATTCCAGTGCTTCCTGTGCATACATATAGTTATCCCGTTCGGTATCCCGTTCAATCGTTTCAATCGGCTTGCCGGTGTTGGCAGCTAAGATTTCATTCATTCTCTGCCGAATCCGTACCAAGTGGTCAGACTGAATCTTGATGTCGGTGCACTGTCCAGACAGGCCGCCGGAAATCAGCGGCTGGTGAATCATGATTTCGCTGTTCGGCAGGGAAATCCGCTTGCCCTTTGCACCGGAAGAAAGCAGGAATGCTCCCATAGAAGCTGCCATGCCGATGCAGATGGTGGAAACGTCACACTTGATATACTGCATGGTGTCATAGATTGCCATACCAGCGGTAATCGAACCGCCCGGGCTGTTGATATACAGAGAAATATCCTTTTCGGAATCCTGACTTTCCAGATACAACAGCTGTGCAACAACTAAGCTGGCGGTGGCATCGTTGACCTGGTCGCACAGCATAATAATACGGTCGTTCAGCAGACGGGAAAAAATATCATAAGACCGTTCTCCACGGCTGGTCTGTTCTACAACGTAAGGGACTAAATTACTCATCTCTGATTCCTCTCTTTCTTGCTTGTTGGGTTTTGTTACATGTCTAAAAAACGACAAAAAACCTGTTTTTTCCCGGATAGCACAGTGGGCGAACTAAAAATGGTTCGCCCGTTGTGTCTATCTGTTGGCGTTCAAAAAACGCACAAATTATTCAGCATCCTTGTCTTCTGCCGGAGCTTCTTCAGCCTTTTCAGCTTCTGCTTCAGCCGGTTCGCTGTTGTCTACAACAGCAGAATCCTTGACCAGATCCAGAGCCTTGGTTACCAGCATATCCAGCTTGTATTCTGCAACCGGAATCCGAGCCTTAACATCATCCAGTGTCATGTTGTACTGTTCAGCCAGCTTGGTCAGTTCTGCATCCAGTTCTTCGTCAGCAACTTCCAGACCTTCCAGTTCTGCAATCTTTTCCAGAGCCAGACGAAGCTTTACTTCGTTTTCAGCCCGTTCCAGATATGTTTCCTTCAGCTGATCCTTGGTCATGCCAGTGTACTGCAAGTACAGGTCGAGGTCTACGTTCTGACCCTTCAGCTGGTTTGCAAATGCATCCATCATGCTATCTGCACGCTGTTCAAACATGCAGTGCGGAATCGGATCCTGAACCTTGTCAATCAGCTTTGCAACGAGTGCATTTTCAAAGCCAACCTTTGCGGTCTGTTCTGCATTTTCTTCCAGCTTCTTCTTAGCGTCAGCCTTCCATTCGTCAACGGTATCGAAATCAGAAATTTCCTTGACGAAATCGTCTGTCAGTTCCGGAATTTCTTCCTTGCTGATGGAGTGAATCTTGCACTTGAAGACTGCTTCCTTGCCCGCATAATCGGTCATCTGGTAATCTTCTGGGAATGTAACGGTTACGTCGAAATCTTCGTCAATCTTGTGACCTGCAACCTGTTCTTCAAAGCCCGGAATGAACTGACCGCTGCCCAGCTTCAGCTGGAAGTCTTCGCCCTTGCCGCCTTCAAACGGCGTATCGCCAAAGAAGCCTTCAAAATCGAGGGTTACTTCGTCGCCCATTTCTGCTGCACGGTCGTCCACAGAAACCATCTTTGCATTTCTCTTGCAAACATTTTCAGCCTGCTTTGCAACATCTTCATCTGTGATTTCCTTGTCTTCCTTCGGAGCAGTCATGCCCTTGTAGTCAGCGATGTGGATTTCCGGCTTGGTCACGCAAATAATCTTTACAGTTGCACCGTCTTCCTTGCTAACAGAAGTCACTTCTACCTTCGGAGCATCGACCAGATTCAGAGCAGCTTCTGCAATGACACCCGGCATTTCCATATTCAGAATCAGGTTCAGAGCATCTTCAAAGAACACGCCTTCGCCATACGTTCTTTCACACAGTCTTCTCGGAACTTTGCCCTTCCGGAAACCCGGCAGAGAAATGTTCTTCTTCTGCTGCTGATAAACGGCTTCAATAGCCTTTTCAAAAGTTTCTGCATCAACAGTAGCGACCAGTTCGGTCATGTTGACATCTGTTTTTTCAGATGATTTTAAAATCATGATTGTTCGTCCTCCATATTTCTATTTCACCACGCACACTGAAAACGAGCCATGTGCGAATGTTTTCGTTTTATGCACGCTTGTTTATTATACCATATTCCGTTTTTTTTGGCTATAGAAATTTTCCACTTCTCTTTTTTGCACAAATCAAACGATTTTTACAGGCTTAAATTGTATATAATCACCAGAGATTAAGTGCATTTTGGTTTCCTCATACACCCCTTCAAAGGCGTATTGATGGGCTTTTCCGTGGATATGCCCATAATAGCACTCTGTAATGGCGTAGCGGTGCAGCACCTCTAAAATCTCATAGTTATAAGAATTTCCATAAATCGGCGGATAGTGCAGGAACACAATGGGCGTGAGCTGTTCTTTCAATGCAGACTGAATGGAAACTTCCAGCCGCTG
>OGRG01000498.1_pt1 | contig 35102 bp, 33 predicted proteins | sample 1553501 | NCBI WGS metagenome assembly OGRG01 (sample SAMEA2580018, study PRJEB22360) | human gut metagenome | biome: human gut; feature: human-associated habitat; material: faeces | place: Denmark | collected 2008/2010 | reverse complement strand
AACTAGTCAAAAGATCCCGGGAAATGTATTTGGATATTAAAGATAATCTCAGCTCTTACCGGACTGAAAAGCTGAAAGACATACTGAATGTCAGGATGGAGATCATTGAAAAAATTCAGCATGTGCGTTCTCATGAACTGGATTTATTACAGCTGTGTGATTTATTTATCGGAGCCATTGCCTATAATCTGAATCAGACAGAGAAAGCGTCGGAAGCTAAAGTTCGATTCATAGAAAAGTTAAAAATCCGTACCCGGACGGATCTGGAAAGTACAACTTCAAAAAGAATTTCAAAATTCAACTTGTTTAGAATTCAGATTTGATATGCCCCTTAATCTGATCAAGACATATAATTCTCTTTTGGAATTGGATGCGTTCGATGAGGAGGAACGTAATGCATCGTTAATGGGCATTTTTAAAAGGGATTTTGTCGATTCGGGAAATTATTTCAGGCAAAAGAAGGTATTACCGACATTGTCACAAGGGAAAAATACTTTATCCATTTTTTTCAATCATTTGGTTACAATGGAAGATCGCTTGCATAGGGAGAGGATCTATGACCGGAATCGGGCGGTGAGGCTACATTGGATCAAATATCATCTTGAGGAAAGACAACCTGAACACTTGCAGGTGTTTTCCGTAAAAGACAAAGTAGCCATTCGTACTTACCTTTATGATGTACAGGAATCTTATGTTATCGTTCTGGAACCCTGGGGAGACAATCGGTATTATTTACTGACTGCCTATTATCTTTTGGGAAGAAACCGGTATAAAATTGAACATAAATTGAAACGTCGGCTGGCAAAAGTGTATTGAGACGAAAAGCGATAAATACATCGATTTACCGCTTTCCGATTTCCTTCCTCCTTTGGAGGATGAACTTTCTACAAATATAAAATATTTATTGAATAAAGCCAATTCTTACCACCTGAATGTGAATCTTTTATAAATAGTACGAAAAGAAGGAGTGAGGTTTGGGAAAAAAAATTATTTTTACGTATCAAATGACATGTTTTATATTTTGATATTTTAAGGAATGGGAAAGATGTCATTTTTATTTCTTCTGTTTTCATTTTTTTTCTCGGAGAATGGGGGAGTGAAGATTGAAAAACAATTGTTGTACGATCGGCATACCTTGGAGGATAATTATGAATACAGGAAGGTGGAACGGAGTTTTCAGTGGGATAAGATTGCAGGGATGATAGATTCTTTGTTGAATTTTGAAAATCAGGCTAAAGAGTTCGGAGCTTTGAGTAATTATAAAAACCGGAACGGCCGTGCTCCATTGTCGGATTCGAGTCGGAAAGACGCTTATCGGGCTATCGAAGATAAATACGGGGTGAAAAGAGATCAATCCGTTCCATTTTATAAAACAGGGAACTGGGAAGTTCCCGAACGATATGGGCGTGATGGAGCGTTAGTATCGGTCATCCGTGATAGTGCGGGTTTTTTGTTGGTGACACCTTCTTCTTTCGGTGGTGAGTGGTGGGTACCTGAAAAATATGTAGATCGTTTGGGTGGGGCCGACTTTCGGAAGTTGATATTTATCGACCGGACGAATCAAAACCTGGCTACTTTGGAGCAGGGGGATTCTACCTGGTTGGTCAGGAGTATGAACCCGATAACGACAGGATTGCATAGACCGCCCTATAAGAGAGAAACGCCTCCGGGAGTCTATGTCATTCGCCGTAAGCTGGAAGCGATGCCTTTTTTAAGGGACGGTTCCATTGAGCCCGGAGGATTTGCTCCATGGGCCAGCCGTTTTTCCGGAGGAGCCTACCTGCATGGAGTACCGGTAAATTATCCGGACTCCGTTGTTTTGGAGTATAGCGGTACGCTGGGGACAACTCCGCGTTCGCACATGTGTGTGAGAAATGCCACTTCTCATGCTAAATTCATTTACGATTGGGCCCCTATAAGTGAAGCATTGGTGATTGTATTTGATTAAAATAGGAAAAATGTATAAAGTAGTTATTCTAATTTTGAGTCTGGTGTGTGGGGTAAGAGTCGGAAAAGCTGTAGAAGCTTTACCGGAAACTACGGTGGCCTCTAGTTTTCAGTTGTATCAGGAATTGGGGTTGAGGGGAGAAGTGAATTTTCCTGCATTCGAACAGGCACTCAAAGGATTTTCCCGATATGCTTCCGGACAAGACCGCTTGTTGGTACTGATCGATTATACCAAACCTTCCACGGAGAAGCGGTTTTATATTTTAGATCTTTTGCAAAAAAAACTTTTACTGAGTACTTATGTGGCTCATGGCAGAGGAAGTGGGGATAATTATGCCGTGGCTTTTTCCAATAGGCCCGGTTCGTATCAAAGTTCCCTGGGATTTTTTCGTACCGGTGATACTTATATGGGAAAAAATGGTTACTCTTTATTTTTAGATGGTTTGGAAAAAGGAATTAACGATAAAGCGAGGGAACGTGCTATTGTTGTGCACGGGGCTAATTATGCAGATCCTGCTGTCTTGAAAGGCCAGCAGCGTCTCGGTCGCAGTCTGGGTTGTCCCGCCTTACCACCGGATATCAGTAAGCAGGTCATCGATACTATCAAAGGTGGGGTATTGCTCTATATTTACGGATTGAACAAAGCTTGAGGTATATTTACTCTTTTCCGAGGTCGTTTTCGCACTAGGATTCTAACCAGAAGGTCCGGAGGATCTTATCTCGACAGAATTTCCGATTCTTTCAGCAAGGCAAGAGGAATGCTGAACAACGGGAAACTATAATTATTCTGCTTTTAAGTCGTTCGAAATTTATAGAAGTGGAATGAAACCGGGCAACGGTCCGGGGTGAGAAGTGATGCGATGAGACGATAAAATTGAAGCCGTTGTCCCGGATTGTCGGATATTGAGTTAACTTACTGTGTGTGAAATCGTAATAATTTTTAAGTCACACCTTTTAATTGTCGATTAATTCACTTAGATTTGCACGAATTTTAAAAACCTAATATTATCGATTTCAACGCATAGAAATGAGAAAATGGAGTATTGACGATTCAGCAGAACTGTACAATATCAACGGTTGGGGGCTGAACTATTTTTCGATTAACGAAAAAGGGCATGTTGCTGTAACACCTAAAACGGATGGACCTTCGATCGATCTGAAAGAATTGATGGAGGAGTTACAGGTTCGTGATGTGGAAGCCCCGGTACTTTTGCGATTCCCGGATATCCTGGATAATCGGATCGAGAAAATTTCTAATTGTTTTCAGGCTGCTGCTCAGGAATATGGCTATTCGGCTAAGAATTTCATTATCTATCCGATCAAGGTCAACCAAATGCGTCCTGTCGTTGAAGAGATTGTCAGTCATGGGAATAAATTCAATATCGGTTTGGAAGCAGGTTCGAAGCCAGAGTTGCATGCGGTACTTTCGATCGATATCGATGATGAGGCCATGATCATTTGTAATGGATATAAAGATGAAAGTTATATCGAACTGGCTTTGCTGGCTCAAAAAATGGGGAAACGGATTTTTTTGGTGGTGGAGAAATTGATGGAGCTGAAAACCATCGCTCGTTTGGCTAAGAAAATGAATGTGAAACCGAATATCGGAATCCGGATCAAGCTGGCTAGTTCAGGGAGTGGTAAATGGGAAGAATCAGGAGGAGACGTAAGTAAGTTCGGGGTAAATTCCAGTGAACTTCTGGACGCTCTCGATATTCTTGAAAAAAATAAGATGGCCGATTCTCTTCAGCTGATTCATTTTCATATAGGCAGTCAGGTGACCAATATCCGTCGTATAAAGACAGCTTTGAAAGAAGCTTCTCAGTTTTATGTGGAGTTGAAACGGATGGGATATAACATTAATTTTGTAGACATAGGAGGCGGATTGGGAGTAGATTATGACGGTACCCGTTCGGCGACATCGAATAGTATGAATTATTCTATTCAGGAATATGTCAATGATGCCGTTTCTTCTATTGTCGATGCTTGCGAAAAGAATGAATTGCCGCAGCCGAATATCATTACTGAGTCGGGACGTTCCTTGACGGCCCATCATTCGGTATTGGTTTTTGAAGCTTTGGCCAGTACCAGTCTTCCGGCTTTCGATGAAAATGAAGATTTGGCAGAAGATGCTCACGAGCTGGTGAAGGAACTATATGATTTGTGGGAAAATCTTAATCAGCCCCGTTTGTTGGAAACTTGGCACGATGCTTTGCAATGCCGTGAAGATGCTTTGAACTTATTTAATCTGGGCCTGATCGATTTGCGTACCCGCGCACAGGTAGAACGGCTTTTCTGGTCCGTTGCCCGTGAAGTATACGAGATGGCCGAAGCGACAAAACATGCTCCCGACGAGTTAAAAAAGATTGCGAAGATGTTACCGGATAAATATTTTTGTAACTTCTCGCTTTTCCAATCTTTACCCGATTCCTGGGCGATCGACCAGATTTTTCCCATTATGCCGATTTCCCGGTTGAACGAACAGCCTACAAAGTCGGCTACAATTCAGGATATTACCTGTGATTCAGATGGGAAAATCAATAATTTTATTTCTACCCGTAATTTTTCCTATCACCTGCCGGTACATGAATTGAGCAATAAAGAACCCTATTATTTCGGAGTATTCCTGGTCGGAGCTTATCAGGAAATTTTAGGGGATCTGCATAATTTGTTCGGTGATACCAATGCTGTGCATATCAAAGTGAAAAACGGTGAATATGTGATCGATAAAATTATTGAAGGAGAAACAGTTGCTGACGTACTCGAGTATGTGCAATTTACTCCCAAACGGATGGCTCGTACCGTTGAAGTATGGGTGACGACTTCTGTCAAAAAAGGGATCATTTCTCCTGAAGAGGGAAGGGAATTCTTATCCAATTACCGCTCCGGTTTGTATGGATATACTTATTTAGAATAGTAATAAGGCCGCTGGAAAGCGGCTTTTTAATTAAATCGTAATATGAAGACAGAAAAAGAGAAAATGCAGGCAGGGGAGACTTATTATGCTTTCGACCCGGAGTTAATGGAGTTGCACCGTGACTGTTTGAAATGGGTGGAAGAATATAACCGGACTTATTTCCGGGATTATACTCAAGGAGGTGAGTTACTTCGTAAGTTTTTACCGAATGCCCATCCTTCTTTAGTGATACAGGCTCCTTTTTGGTGTGATTTCGGATTCAATATTTACGGAGGTGAGAATGGTTTTATTAATTATAACTGTACGATTCTCGATACGGCCCGGATTTATTTGGGGAAAAATATACTGATCGGCCCGAATGTACAATTGTATGCTCCGATGCACCCGATCGATTATCGGGAACGCGCAACAGGAGCCGAACATGGCGAGCCCATTACAATCGGCGATGATTGTTGGATAGGAGGAGGAGCTGTGATTTGTCCCGGGGTGACGATCGGGGACCGTTGTATCGTTGCTGCAGGGGCTGTAGTAACTAAAGATGTACCCGACGATTCAATGGTAGGAGGAAGTCCTGCCCGAATCATTCGGAAATTGGCCTGATAAAGGGGAAGTCTGGTTTGGAAGGGGAACATTTACTAAACATGAAGATAGGGATTCGCTTTGTTGTAATCTTCTTTTTTTTCCGAAATTCGCTTCATAATAGGTATATAATAGCAGGATGGTTATGATAATAATCACAATCCATAAATCTTTATGTTTTCTTTTCCCCTTAAAATGAAATCTCATATTTCTTAATTTTTATTTCCAATTAAAACGGACGTTTTTTTTGTTAAAAGTTTATAAAGTTCATAACGTTTATAAGGTCCTTGTTTTTTGGTAAATATTTTTCAGATTATCGATTAGTAATAACCTTTCGGATAAAGCAGATTTAAAATCTGCTACCTTGTTTTAAGATGCATGTTATCAATATTTTAATTTATTCATCTCCTCCCATTTTTTTATTTTTTAGGGCAATCATTTTTCACTTAAAACAAAGCTTTCAGTTATTTTTCATTTCTCATTTTTATTCTTCATTTTTTGACGATTTTATCGTCAAAAAAAACGTCCGTTTATTTCAGAGTTAACAAATTAGAAATTCGTCAATAACAAAGCAAAAATATATTTTAATTTCATTATTTACAATCTTTATTGAAAATTATCCGATATAGATTGAATCCATAATCAACAAGTACTGATTTTGACAATTCGACAGAATTTACTGTTTTTGTAACCACCGTAACTATTACAATGGTTACAAAATTAAATCTTATGAAATTTTATAATCGGACATCTGAAATAAAGGAGCTGCAACGTATACAGAAGCTCTCGTTTGATAGTTATTCAAGAATGACGGTTATTACTGGCCGGCAGCGTATCGGTAAGACTTCCCTTGTAGTTGAGGCTACCAAGGGAGAGGGCTCTACTGTATATCTTTTTGTCAGTCGGAAAAATGAAACCACGCTATGTGAGGAGTTTACCCTACTTATTTCTTTTGGACTGGGAACTTATGTACCACCTGAGATTAAGAGTTTTCGTTCATTGTTCCAGATGGTGATGGAATTGGCAAAGACACGCAAATTTAATCTTATCATTGATGAGTTTCAGGAATTTGAATACGTCAATCTATCGGTCTATAGCGATGTACAGAACCTATGGGACCAATATAGGAAGCAGACCTATCTCAAGCTGATTTTAATGGGATCGGTATTTTCAATGATGCATAAGGTCTTTGAGGGATATAAAGAACCGTTGTTTGAAAAGTATTTCCGTTTAAAGATGATGGAAAGCCAACAATATTCAGCCATCGGTTCGTGGCGGGAACGCAAGAAAGGTAAGGATACGGATGAAATAGATATAATCGGCCTTTTTGCCGGGGATAAGAAAGCATTGATTGCAGAAGTGAAACGTCTGCGACGTAACTATGACCATAAGGAATTTATGGAAAAGATCGAGTGTGTCAAGGCGCGTATCCTGTCAAAATATAAGATAGAAATCCGCCTGTTGACTTTGGAGGATATGTGATGATGGAGTATAATCAGTTCTCGGATATGTCTAAACGGCTCGACCGGAAAATCTGTGTATAAAAGTTATTTTTTACACACAAATTTTCCGGTCGAACCCCGTATTTATAAATTTTTATTTGTTCCCTTTTTCGCGGTATGCTTTATAATATCGGATCATTCTTTCTTTTTCTTCGTTGTCGGGCAGGGTAGACATTGCTTTCTCACCCGCATCGGCCAGACGTTTGTAAAGCAGAGGTGTCATCTTTCCATAAAAGGAATCGATGAGGATGGTGTATGTAAAAAGATCGTCCGCCGTTAGTTTGCCGGCTCTTTTTTCCATATCGGCGATTACTGATTCCGTCAATTTTGTACCTAGTTCGGTGATATGCGGTGATGCTTCTTTCTTTTCGCTCCCCCAAATCATACCCCGGAATCCGAAAGCATACATTTTCAATTCCTGTACGCTCATTTCCGGTAACCGTTTTTCAATTAATTCTGTCAGTTCATCCGCCTTTTTGTGATATACCAATTCCGCCAGTTCCAGCATTTTGTCCAGTTCGTTCTGTTGTGCCACTTTCAACAGCGGTACATTCCGTTGCAGTGTGCCGAAAGGTACATCCTCTTTCCGTGCGTAGCCCATAATGTACAGTCCCAGTGCGTCCTCGTATTTGGCTGTCAGATAGCGGTCGACTTTTTCCTTGCCGTTATTGGCACGCAATACGTCGAGGTGGGTTAGCATGAAGTCGTGCATCGGTGAGCCGATGGTGCATCCCCGTGTTTCATAGAAGTTCCAGTAGGCGGCTTGCGTTTTTTCTTCGTCTGTCAACAGGGCCAGCAGTTCGGCATACACCTTTCCTGCCCGGGCATCCTCGCCGGCCTCCTCCAATGCTTCCCAATAGCGGAAGAGTTCGGATTTAGACAACCCGCCCTTTTCGTAACGGCTGTGCAGGGCGGAAAGATTGTTTTGTTCGTCGAAACCTTGTTCTACACGGGCAATAAAGGCTTCCAGACCGTCTCCGCCGACTAAGCGGTGTTGCACACTACCGTCCGGGCGGATCATCAGGAAAGTGGGATAGGCGTGTACTTCGAATTTTTTTGCCAGCTCCACGCCCGCACCTTTTTCCATGTCGTATTTCACGCATACGAAGCGGGGATTGAAATAATCACCTGCCGCTTTTTGCGGGAACACTTTATCCGCCATATTCTTACACGGACCGCACCAGGAGGTGTAACAGTCCATGAATACTAATTTATTTTCGCTTTTCGCCTGTTTTAAAGCTTCTTCGAATGTAATATCCCGAAAGTTCACGCCTTCCTGGGCCATCGTCATACTCCAGGCCCACAGTCCAAGGAGCAAGGTGTAAATGTGTTTCATGTTTTTGTGATTGATGTTTAACTTTTTTAGTTGGTTTACAACTTCTCCAGCTGTGCATCCAGGTCATTACTGTCATGACCGGAGAAGATGATACCTCCGTCCGGGCCGATAAGCAAGAAAGTCGGGATGGAGGTGATTTTGTATGCTTTCCCGATGGCGCGGGAGAAAGAGGGCGTAGCGCAATATTGCTGCCAGGGCAGTTTCTCTTCATCCGTAGCCTTGCGCCAGTCGCTATCGTTTTTATCGAGAGAGACACTGATGAACTCTATTTTTTCTCGGTTGGCTTCGTAGACCTTGCGCAAATGCGGGAAGCTGGCACGGCAGGGACCGCACCATGATGCCCAGAAGTCGATCAGGGTGTAGCGTCCCGGGGTAGTTCCCAGACGGAGGGTATCGCCCTGGAGATTGTATACTTCTCCTCCGGCAAACGGTTTGCCTTGTGTGTAAGCCGAAGCGGCACGGTAATCTTCGCGGAATTTCCGGAGGGCCGGCAATGTGTCGGTATAGCCGGCAAAAAGTGCTGTCACGGCGTCAAGATCGGCTTGGGTGTAGGTAAACGGTTCCATTTCTAACATTTCGGCTAAATGTTGGTTGACACTTAAATGGCGGTTGGCGGCGATAAATTCGTGGGTAGCCTGACGCAGTTCGCTGCGCATCGCGGCAATGGCTTTTGCGTCCGGTTCGCGTTTTTCCTCCCACGCAGCGCGTTCTTCCCGGCGGAGGCGGTATTGCAAATCCAGGGTTGCACGGCGGTAACGGTCGAAAACGTCATGGGCGGCGGAGCCTTTCAGGGTGTAATTGTTTTCGCGGCGGATGTCGTAGCGCCAAAACGATTGCGGAAGGCTGTCGATATGAGGGGTCGAGAAGGTCAGGTCCCCGTTTTCAATAAAGATATTGGCTTCCACATATTTTACGGCATTTTCTTCCTGAATACCCTTGCGTTCGGCAATACCGTTATTGTTCATGCTCAACCGCGCGTAAACTGCACCGATAGGCAACTGCCCCTTTAGTTCGAATTTGCCGTTGATGATATAACCTTCGATTGGCTCAATGGTACGGTTGTCCACCTGCAGGTCGACTTCGGTGCTGTCCATAGCTCCCGGCACAGTGCCATGTAATACGAAATGATCTGCCGGGGTGTGGCTGCAGGCAGCCAGTAAGGGGAGGATAATTATAGAATAAATTCGTTTCATTGTTTTTAATTTTTAAAGAATAGATACAATTTCCTGTAAGTTTGTGAGGACTATCTTAGTATTTCTTCCAACTCGATACTGATTTCCTCGGGCGAGAAGGTGTTGCACACGACTTGTCCTTTGTCGTCGATGAGAATCAGGTTAGGAATGCTGTTGATGTTGTAGCGCAAGGTCAGTTGTTCGTATCCCCTGTTGCCCGCGATGAATTGCGGCCAGGGCATTTTTTCCTCTTCGAGGGCTTTTTGCCAGTCTTCTTTTTTCGAATCGAGCGAAATGCTGATCACATCGAACCGGTCGCGGTCATATTTGTCATAAAGGGCTTTCACGGCGGGGATGGCGGCACGGCAGGGACCGCACCATGAAGCCCAGCAATCGATCAGCATGACATGTCCCGGGCGGATGTGTGCGGATAGGAGGGTGGTATCGAAAGTGGGTGTATGGAGCGGAACATCCGGATAATGGATGTCCTTGCAGAAATAGCGGGCCTGTTCGGCTTGCCGGCAGAAACGGGCTGCGCGGGCGGTGTCGCTGATATGGCAGTTCCGGGCGAGGATTTCTTCCAGATCCGTGGCAGGTACGGAGAACGATTTTGAAATCATTTCACCGGCAACGTACAGGGCAAGCGGTGATTGCCGATGGCTGCGGATAAAGGCCATACGGTCGGCATGCAGCCGTCCGGCCGCTTCTTTTCTTAAACGATAGGATTCGGTGTAGAGGCGGTGGTATTCTTCCGGGGTATACTTGTCCGGGGTCGCCATCCTGTCCCAATTCAGTGTGCTCAGAACACTGTTGTATTTATGATATTCCAGTTCATTGGCATGTACGGTCTGCCGGTAGTCCATGTAATCTTTTTGGAGAGTGCCGCCCACTACTTCCGTCAGCAGTTCCCGGTCGTCGGGGCCGTACTCGCTGATGTAGTACAGGCTGTCGAAATGCGGGGGACGGAGTTCGATAGGGGGATGGGCGAGAGTTGCGCCAGGCGGGTCCCGAGGGAGCGGCTCTGTTTCTTGTTACTGACGATGTCCTTGTTGCTGATCCAAAGATGGCACATTACCGGTGCGTCAACGTTTCCGATCAATTCAAAGCGGCCGTTTTTCACGGTATCTGCGGCAAGCAGCTGCTCGTCTTTATTACGGGTCTCGGCATTCAACAGGCGGACGGTCATGCCGTCCTGTAATCCGGGAAAACTGCCCCGGATGATGTATTGATCTGCCTGGTTGGCGCAACTCAGGCACACTAGGCAAAGTAAAATGGATAGGTAAAATTTCATGTTATGATGTTTTTAAAAGCATATAAACGCGAGAGTGCCGATACACTCTCGCGTCGTTCATATCATCCGGATATTAATCCACGGCATCACGGACGTAGCGCACACTCATGTGTTTCGGATAATTGGTTTCGTAATTTGAATCCACGATTCTTGTTATTCCTCGTTCGATTTGGGAAGAGCGGAAAGAAATCTTACGATAATAAGCATCCGGAAATGGAGTTTCATTTTTCTCTTCCGTAGCCGTCCAGAAATAACCGAACTCTCTCCAGTGCCGGAAGCGTAGCGCGGCTGGTCGACCCGTTACAATGGCATATCCACCGAAAGGCAATGCAATACCCGTCCCCGTTATATCCTGTTGCAGCAAAGTGCCTTCCTCTGTTCCGCGGAATCCCGTGGCATCGGCATCTCCCTGCGACATGCCCATTGCCCGTTCCAGTTTTTTCCAATCCTCGTCGGTGGGCAGGCGCCAGCCTTCCGGTGCATTGGCTTTTGCTTCCTCATAGGAATAAAGGTTCCCGTATCTGTCCCATTCCTCCGGAGTCAAGTCTTCACAATCATTAATTAAATCATTTGTATAACCATATTGGTCGATATAAGTCAATTCATAATAAGGGGTGCCTTCCTTGAAATTGGAGGTCATCCAATCCAATCCGGCATAACGTGCCCATCCGTACGTGTTTTCTCCGATGGTCACCGTACCTGTTTTTTCGGGTTTTATGACCGGCAGACTGTTGTCATCATCGTTGCACCCGACAGTTACGACGAGCAAAGCAACCGATATATAGAAAATAATCTTTTTCATACGCTTATCTATTTAAAATATGAATCCCATGTCGGCAATGATTTTTTGTACAATTGTATATTTTTCACGTACTAACGGATAGTTTTCGTACATTTCCATGAATTCTTCTTCCGGAGTGCCTAAGACAGCTTTTACGAAATCCTCCAAATCATAGCTTACACGGCTAGGAAAGTCACAAAAATAATTATCAAACCGAATAAAACCGCACTGGTTGGCAATGTCTTTACAATAGGCGTCGATTCCGTCGTCATCGCCTTCTGCTTCAAGTGCATCATACTTGTCCCAAAAATCTGCATCAAAATCTGCATACTCTTTATAATACCATTCATCGCTGATTAACTCGAAGGGTTCTGTCGCTGCGTCATCGAGCGTGCTCAATTTACTCTTGACATACGCCTGGAAAATAGCGATACAATGTGCGGCATACTCCTCTTCGGTTTCCAGTTTGAAAACCGGCTCCATACTGAACGCCATCGTCCGCATACCGACATAATAGTTCAAAACACCCCTGCGATATGTGTCAGGATCCATTCCGTATATGGTGTTTACCATCAGAAACGAATAGGGCCGTACCGCCTGTCCCAAGTGTGGAAGGATATATTTGCTGACAAATTCCACAGCTTTTTCTTTTTCCTGTCCGGTTTGGAGATAAGTCAGTTCGGGAGCGTCATCATGTGAAGTCATAGAATAGCCGAGATCGATGGTTTCCGTGTACCAGCGCGGATTCCCGTCTTCAAACGTGCCTCGCTGCTCGTGGCGCAGGGTATCGTTGAAGAGCAAATGTACTCCTGTCTCTTCGTAAAATTCGCGTCTCATCACCGATTCCGGGTCGGTGGCCGTTGCCGGTACCGTAAAATAGTCGTCATTCGCTCCGGTAGGTTCCAGGGCGTCTTCTTTCGCACAAGCTCCTAAAAGGAGAGAAAGAAATAAGAAATAATATATCTTGTTCATCTTCTGTTCAGTTAATGGTGTATGTTTTATTCCTCTGGCGTTTCATCGCCTCCGATAGTCTCTACCGGTTGCCGTTCCGGACGTTCGTTCCGACTCAATGTGTTCTGAAATTCGGTTACTTCGTGCGGTAGGGCAAGGGTATAGGCTTTGTCGTATTCTTTAAGTTCATATACCCGCTGTTTGTATGCAATATCTTCTCTTAGATCTCTATCGTATTTGTAATCGCGATAAATGTGCCGGATGACTTTAGACCAGGGGTATTTCGTGCATACGGTGTAGCGGCGAAGGTCATACCAGCGGTGTCCTTCCAGACACAGCTCACGCTGGCGTTCTTCCCGGATCAGATCGATCAAATCGTTACCGGTAGCGCTCACGACAGGCGGAACGGCAAAACGTTTCGCCTGTAACAATCCGATCATCTCCCGGGCTTTCTCTTCGTCTTCGTCCAATGCGGCGGCTTCTGCCAGGTTCAGGTAAGCCTCTGCCGTCCGGAAGAGGAAGTTCTCGGAAACCGTGCATTTGGCACTCGGGTGGTCTTTACTGTCCCAACGTACTTTCTGAAGGATATAATAACTTCCCTCTTCTTTGATGTAATGTTGTTTCCGCAAATCGTCGTCATCGAAAGCGGCGATCAAATCGTCCGAAATGTAAAAGGGACGTTCGTCATCATAGTGTCTTCTGCCTTCGGATCCCATCATGCCTGTCGACAACTGGTGGCCTCCCATGGAGAAGATGACCTCGGGCAAGGATTTGTTCAGGAAATTTCCCGCTTCGTCATTGAATGTATTCAAGTCCCCCAATGCATTGTTGCGGCTAAGAACATCCTCGGCATATTTCCGGGCGTTCTTGTAATCCTGCATATAGAGGTACACACGACTCATAAGCAAATAAGTGGCTGTCAGGTCGGCATGGTAAATGGAGACCGTTTCCGTTTGTTTGAGGCAGGCTTCCGCTTCTTCCAAATCGTCGATAATCTGCCCGTACACTTCCTCTAGGGTACTCATTTCGTACTCCTTGTCTTCGATGTAGGAGGTCAGTTTTAACGGTATGCCCGGCGTTGTTGCCGCTTTTGCCGGTTCGTAGGGGGCGGCATACAGGTTCACCAGCGTGAAATAGTATAGTGCGCGCAGGAAATGGCTTTCGCCTTCAATCCGGATTTTGTCGGCCTCCTCGCGTTTGTTTCGGGCAGTGACGTTTCCCAGCTCGTCCAAAACCATGTTGGTGGTGTTGATATACTTGTACGTCTTTTTCCAGCATTCGTTTTCCGTCCCGACAGCCGTTTCCAAGGAGTTGATTCCTACCGAACGTTGCCAGGTGAAATAACCGAATATATCTTCCGAGCTGAGCATGGAATTAATAGTTCTTGTATTCGTCGAATGGTTTTGTTGGATTTCGTCCGACATTGTATGGATGAATGTATTGTATGGCTGTGGCGCGCTGTAATTGTAAGCTTCATAGAAGCCGACGGGTAGATAGGCATCTCCCAGCAACAGTTCGTTTAAATCCGCCACCGTCTCTACCTTCGACAAATCTTGCGAATAGTCGGAGAGGAAATTGGAGCAAGCGGTCAGAAATGAGGCGATGATTATTGTGCATAAAATATTTCTCATAACCGGTTGTTTTAAAATGAAACACTCAAACTAAAGGAATAAGTCGGACGGTCGGACAGGGAGACTTCCGTGAATCCCTGGGTCGGCGTCTGTCCTTTCAATTTCTTGGAAGAAATGGTGAACAGATTGGTTCCCGAGAGGGAGAGCGCCAGACGGGTCATTCGCAATTGGGACAGAATGCGTTCTCCGAATTCGTAGGTCACCATCAGATTGTTGCATTTCAGGTAATTGCCGCTAACCACTCGCAAGTCCGAATAATCGTACATGTCCCATAGACTGGAAGCAAAGGGTTGCACATTGTAATAAGAGGTTTGTGACCAATGCTCATTGTAAGTAAAATAGTAAGGTTCATATTGTCCGATGACTGCGGGAATGTTCGTATGTTTTTCGTCTCCGGGATTCTGCCAGCGGTCCAACAATTCGCGGCGCAGGTTGCTTTCAGGAGCAATCAGGTCGGAACGGTACATTTGAAACAGACGGACTTTTGCTCCTAGGCTGTAAGCGAAAGTACCGCTCAACCGGATATTTTTGTACCTTAGGTTTGTTGTCAGGCTGCCGGACATATAGGGTTCGCGGCGTCCTGATGCAGTCAGTACTTTTCTGAAAATGTCGTATTTGCTCAAGCCGTCCAGTTCGTGCTGGTGTTCTTCGTAATCGTCGAATACCGGTCCTCCGCTCAGTGGGCTCAAACCTACGAATTTATAGGAATAGAACGTATTGACGGCCTTATTCTTCACTACGACCGTACCGTTGAGGAAATCCAGATAATCATAGGTTTGGGCATCCGGATCGTTCTTTACTTTGTTGTAATCCTTGGAGAAGGAGGTGGACAATGTCCAGTGCCAGTCTTTCGTGCGGATGGGATTGAGTGTCACGTCGACGCCGAAGCCTTTGTTTTCAATATCTCCGCCGTTGATGGCATATGAATCGACACCGTTCATGCTGGCAACCTCTTTCGTCATGAAAGCATCCTTCGTCCGTTTGTAGTAATATTCCGTCTCCACCGAAATCCGCTTGTCCAACAAAATGAAGGTCAATCCGGTATTGAATGATTTCGTCTTTTCCCATTTTAAATTGGGGTTGGGGATTTGGTCGACCGTTGCCGTCATTTCTCCATAATAAGGGTCAAGCGGGTTTTTCTTCATTAGCAATACCGGAGATACGGAGGAGAGCATATTCCCCTGATAACCGAAAGAGGCTTTCAGACTCAAATAGTTCAACCAGTTGCGTTGTTTGATGAACGAGTGTTCCGAAAGATTGTAATTTCCCGATACCGACCAAATGGGCAGAAATTTGTCGTTGCTTTTATCTCCGAAACGATTGGAGCCGTCGGTACGTCCGTTTACATTCAGCGTGAAATAATTGTAGTAACTGTATGCCAAGGTTAGATACCCTGAAACCATATTGCTCAAGTCATCCTTGATCGTGGGAGTATTGTTCGCCGCCCATGCTGCGTAATCGGGCCACTCTTCCGCATTGATATTGTTCACGAACATTTTTCCCCTGTCCGGATAGTAGCCACGATAAACAGCGGACAATCCGTTATAGTGGGATGAACTCATTTCGAAACCGCCGCTGGCACTGATGTTGTGTTGTTCGTTCGTTCCGAAATATTTGTTCAGGTTGGCTTGCAGACGTACCGTATAGCTGTTCTGCCGCGTTTGATTCTGAGATAATTCTCCGCCGAAAGGAAGCAGACTATAGGAGGGCGTCTCTTTGTCGCCGTAATTGGATTGGCGCAGACCTGCTGCATGCCAGGTTTCAGGTCCCCAGTACCCTTCGATTTCCGTATTGGAATTTGTGTACGAAAGAATTGCCTGGGCATTCAACCAATCGGTGAACCGGAAATTCAAATTCGTATTGACTGTGATGCTTGACGCGTTTTGTTTGGAGTAGCTGTTCTCCAATTCATTTAAGATATTGTAGTTTAAATAATGGTTATATCCGGCACTGTTGTATTTTAAATAGTAGGCATATTCTCCTGCTTCATCGAATGCGGGAATCGCCCGGCTGGAATTGTAAGCATAGTCTATCGGAGAAATTTCATCCTGATTATATTTTTTTTTGCTGAGATTGCCCTGGAATTGCAATTCGGCGGTAAACCACTTGTTGAAGGTGGTTTCGAGGTTCATGGCAGCTGTATAACGTTCGTTGTAGTTACCCTTGATGACATCATTGTCACGGGTGTAACCCAGTGAAGAATAGTAGCGTGTCTGTTCCGAACCGCCCGATATGCTGAGAGTGTGTTGGTGAGACCAGGTGTCTTGGGTCAGCAAATCAAACCAGTCGGTGTTCATGGTTTCCAGTTTCGCCACTTTCTCTGCGAATTGCTTGTCGTTGATTTTTCCGCTGTAAAGTTCGAGCAATGCTCCTTCGTAACCCACCATGTTGGCATTATAATCATACCGATAATGGTTGTCGAAAAGTTCACGCGAGAACTGGATTCTTTCGCGGGAATTCATCAGGTTGATTTTCCGGTCGGTATAACGCGGACGCTGCCGGAACGTGGTGGTCATGTTGTAATTGACAATCGGCGCACCGACGTGTCCTTTTTTCGTGGTCACGACAATCACGCCGTTGGCTGTCTTGGCTCCGTATAATGCTGTAGCGGCAGCATCTTTCAGAATGTCGAGGCGCTCGATATCCTGTGGGTTCAGGCCGGCGATGGCATTACCGATACGGTTGATGTAATCGGGGTCGTTCAATTCTTCGGGAGAAATCGGTACGGGATCCTGTACGATAATTCCGTCCACCACCCATAATGGTTCACGGTTACCGATCAATGTGGAAGTACCGCGGATACGAATTTTGGGTACGACGCCTACCTCGCCGGAATTGCTCATCAAGATCATTCCCGGAACCCGGCCCTCCAGCATCTGGTCGATGGAGGTTGCTGCAGGAATCATGATGTCGTCTACTTTCACCGTTGTCACTGCACTGGTGTTTTTCCTTTTGTCGATGACTTGATAACCGGTAACGACCACTTCATCCATCTCTGTAGCTTCCTCGTGCAGGGTCACATTGATTTCTTTTTGTCCGGTGTAGGCTATTTCTTGCGGTTTCATGCCGATAAAGGTGAAACGCAAAAAGATATCCTTTGCGTCGGGCAAGGCAATGGTGTATTTTCCGTTGGCGTCTGTAACGACTCCCATCTGGGTGCCTTTGATCATTACTGTCACACCCGGTAGCGGATGACCTTGCCGGTCGGTTATTTTTCCGTTCACTTTTTTCTCTTCGGCTTGTTGTGTTGCGCCTTGAATGATAATCAGGTTATCCTTGAAGGTATAACTTAACCCTGTTCCGCTCAGACATTCGTCGAGGATACGGTTCACTTCGGTCTGTCGGCGGTCGATGGTGATATCCGTGAATGGTGCGATATCACCGGATTTGTAAATGAACATGTAATCCGTCAGTTGTTCGATTTGCCGGAAGACGGATGCTAAAGTCGTGTTGGTGGCAGAGAGTGTGATTTTGCTGTTTTGGGCGCTTACGGCAGCCTGACAGGTACAAAATCCCACTAACGTTAGAAGAACAAGAAGCTTCATCTTTCGCAGGATTTGTTGTAATCTTCGTTTTTTTCTCATAACTTTGTTTAGCTTTGGTTAATTAATAGGATGATTATCTAAGCTGTTGCAGGAAGATGTGAGGGCGTCTTCCTGTTTTTATTGGCTGATGTATATTTTGTTACCGATATAGGAAAAATGAATACCGTTGGTCGATTGCAGATTATCCAGAATTTCCCGGATGCTGGCATAACGGTTGGTATGCAAATGAAAGCGTAGCTGCCTGAGGGCCGGACGGGTAAAAACTACTTCGAAATCATACCACCGGGTCAGCTCTCTGAAAATTTCTTCCAGAGTTTTGTCGCGGGCGATAAATTTTCCGTTTTTCCAGGCCAGCACTTCTTCGGGATCGGCTTCTAGAATTTGTAAATTACCGGTGTGACAATCGAAATGGGATTGTTGTGAGGGCAACAATTTTAGGGTTTGCCGGGAGGAAGGGTAATGCTGTTCGATGCTGCCGGAGAGAAGCGTAGTTACCGTTTCCGTCTCATCGGGGTAGGCTTTGATATTGAAACTGGTCCCCAATACCTGTAGATTCATGTCGCGGGTATAGACTGAAAAAGAAGCTTGTTCGTTACGGGCAACTTCGAAATAGGCTTCGCCTTCGAGGTATACCTCCCGGTGATCACCGGCAAAGACTTCCGGGTATTTCAGTTTGCTTCCGGCATTGAGCCAAACACGGCTGCCGTCTGAAAGAGTGAGCGAAAACTCACAACCTTTGGGTACGGTGAGGGTGTGGTATGTGATCTTTATCGGAACTGTGTCCCGGATCGGAGTATAGCTCAGACTGCCGGAGTCATGTTGCAGGATATTCACTTTGGAGGACGACCCGCTGATGATTTGCAGAGTATCGGCTAAAAGTACCTGTTGTCCGTTGGAAAGAGTCAGCGTAGGGAACTTGTGATTCGCCCGGGATTCTACCGAAGCTAAAGGAAGCGGTTGCGGTATGTGTCGTTGCCAGAAGAAAATACCGCAACCCAACAGGAGAAAGAATAAGGCGGCATATTTCCATAAACCGGAATACAGCCGGTGTTTGTGCAGCCGTTGCTGCAATTGGGCGTAGGCTTGTTTTTCATCCGGTTTATCCCATTGTCCTGCCCAACGGATTGCCTGATAGTCTTTGGCTGATTGCTTAAACAGCTTTTGGCCTTCCGGATTTTGTTTCAGCCATGAATCGAACTGCTTTTCTTCCTCCGGACTCATTTGTCCTGCGAGGTAGTCCTGTATTTGTTGTTTCGGATCAGATATGTTCATAAAGAGTGTTACTTGTTATAAGTTAATAACACAACTTTAAAAATGGGTGAATGATTTTTTCAATTATTTTTTCAGAAAATTGAAAAATTATAACGTCAGGGAGTCGTTTTCGATGCAATAAAATATTAGCAGGAGTGTATCGGGGAATTGTTTCCGTAATTGTTTTACGCCGTAGTTGAGTAGAGTTTTCACTGTATTGACAGAAACATTTAATTCTTCGGCTGTTTCTTTATATTTTTTCCCCTGAATCAGGATAGAAACGATCACTTGGCGTGTTTTGTCAGGTAATTGTTTGATCGTTTCCCGGATTGCAGCGATCAGTTCGGGCGATATAGTCATCGCTTCCTCTTCTGCAGCTTCGAATTTCAACAATTCGGCTTCCATAACAAGCTTGCGATTGCGCAGACGGTTCAGGCAGGTATTCCGTATACACCGGAACAGATAAGTGGTGAGAGCTTCCGGGGCGATCTGGCGGTAGGAACGATGTTTTATGAAATCATAGAAAACATCCTGTACGATGTCTTCCGAAAAATGAATGTCCGTCAAAAAAGAATCTGCAAACAATACTAACGGTTTATAGTATCGTTCGAATAATAATTTTCCTCCCTCGTCCGGATTTTTTGTAAAAGCCGTTAAAATTTCAGATGCGGACGGATACATTCCTTGTTTTTATTTTCTCACAAAAATAATAAAATATAAAATTCAAATCAATTGCTTGAAAAACAAATGGAAAAGCGTCGGATTTAAGATTCCCGGGAATAAAAAACCGTAGATCGCCCCGTAAAAATGGGCATTATGATTGATGTTGTCACTTCCCTGGCGGGCCATATATTGGCAGTAAGCTAAATAAAGAAGGCCGAACAGAATACCTGGAATGGGAATTGCGGCAAAAAGCAGAATTTTGTCCCACGGATTCAGGAATATGGCTGTGAATAAAACGGCAGAAACCGCACCGGAAGCTCCGATAGAAGTGTACCATGCCGCATTACGGTAACGGATCACATCAGAGGCAGAAGCTACAACCATCCCTCCGAAATAGAGTAGTAAAAAAGCCCCTTCTCCGAATCCCAGATAACGGAATGTCTCTTCGATATACTTGCCGAATGACCAGAAAGTAAACATATTCACGAATAAATGCACCCAGTCTGCATGAACAAAACCATGCGAAATGATACGGTACCATTCCTTTGCATGTACAATCCGATAGGGTTTGAGTGAAAGTTTATCGAACAATAGTCTGTTGTTGAAACAAATAAAAGAGACCACAACGGTTATTCCGGTAATGAGATAGGTGATCATCGATCGGGGTTATTGCTTGAAACGTATACTCAGGATTTGATAAATCAGTTTTGAGGCCAGGAAATCCGGGGCTTTGTTGATATCGTTCGGACAAAGTTCGACAACATCGAGACCGACGATATTATGGCGTTCGTTGATTAGTTTGAGCAAAGTCAACACTGTCCGGTAGGTCAGTCCGTCGGGTTCGGGGGTACCTGTCGACGGCATATAAGCGGGGTCGAATACGTCCAGGTCGATTGTGACATACACATTATCGTGGAGCTTTTGAGACACCTCGTACATCCAGGTAGAATCGTCCGATTCTTTAATTTCATGGGCATAAAAAATACGGTCCGGATCGATATTGTGCTTTTCTTCGATGGCGCTGCTACGAATACCTACCTGAACGACACTTGGGGTAATTTCTTTGCCCCGGGCCATAACACAGGCATGATTGTAAGGCGAACCTTCGTATTCGTCCCGCATATCCGAATGAGCATCCAGTTGCAGGATAGAAAATGTATCATAGTATTTGGCTATAGCCTTGAAAGCACCGATACTGACCGAGTGTTCCCCACCCAATAACACCGGGAACTTTTTATCTTTCAAGATAGCTTCCACGCGCTGTTCGACTTCCTGAGCCATAGCTTGGGGAGAAGAATCGGCCGTAACGGGTTCTAAAGTGGCGATACCGTGTTTATATACTTCCGAATCGGTTTCGATATCGTAAAATTCCATGTTGGGCGAAGCTTCGAGTATGGCACGTGGTCCCTTGTCTGCTCCTTTCAGCCAAGTACTTGTACCATCGTAAGGCACAGGAAGAATAGCTATTTCCGCCGTTTCGTAATCGGTGTATTGTTCTTCAAAGTCTCCGTAAAGTAATTTATCCATACCTAAATAGTTTATACTACAAATCTAGATTTATTTTGTGGGAAATAAGCGCTATACATGTGAAATATATTTAAAATAGTCAGAACGTTACCTGAAATCCTACACCCAGACTTTCTTTAAATTGTAAGCGTGGCCCTTTACTTCCATCTTTTTGAACGATTTTAGTATCGTTGTCATAGATCAGGTTTGTGGAAATATTGGCCGAAAACCATTTATTCACGGTCATATTTAATTGTACATCCCAACGGACATCCACGTTTTGCGGATCTTCCAGATAATTCGAGAAAAGATCGACTCGTGAATAGATCGTCATATTTTTCAGAAATTCGTATTTTACTTCTACCTTTAAGTTACCACCCATTTCTGAAAAAAGATGCTCGCCGGGATCAACACCGAATGAACCTTCGTCGGAAAGAATTTTACTACTGACAAAAGTTCCCCGCCAGGAAATGGCCGAAAAGGTGGCTGTTATCCAATTCTTTGGATTCCAGGTCAAACCTAGACCGGTAGTCAGGTATCCCGGAGACATAAAACGTGAAATATAAGTCCGGGGTTCTGTTTTATAATCATACCCTTTCGCAAATTGCGTGTTGAAGTTCAACAGAGCACTCAAATAAAGGCTTTTGGTCATTCCGTAGCCATAGGTCGACGAAAAATAAAGTTTGTCATTCGTTTTTTTCGTTCCGCTTGTTTCCGTTTGATTCAAGCCATAAGCCATTTCGATCCGGTTTTGCCACAAATGTTTATTCTTTTTATAATCGGCACTATAATTGAGTAATACATCGAAGCCGACCGCATTCTCGCCTCCTGAGGCCCAATTGTTTAAGCTAACCTGAGATAAATTTAATCCTCCGTTACCTCCGTATGTCCAGCTTGAATCCCGGCTAATGTGACCGGCAGCTGTTGCTGTCCAATTGAATAAAAAGGTAAATGCGCTGATAAATATTAAATTTTTCATAGTTCTGGTTTTTGATTTTTAAACTACAAAATTATACTTTATCAACAATAATTTACAAATTATTTTTGAAAATCGCTTACATTTTTCGGATTTGACCGGAGAGTTGTTTGATTGCCTCCAACGTATTTTCTTTGTCTACATGGCATACGATCCGGTTGCGCATGATCCAGTCCCCATTTACCATAGAAGAGCGTACATTTTTACTGTTCATGGCATAGACAATGGCTGAGTATTCATCATAAACAGGAAGCATATTGGAAGCATCTGCATGTATCAATATCAGGTCCGCTCTTTTTCCTATTTCGATCGAACCGGTTATTGTGTCGAGTCCCAAGGCTTTTGCTCCGTTGATGGTAGCCATCCGGAGGGCTGTCTGGGCTTTTACAGCCTCCGGGTTGTAATGGACGACTTTAGCGAGCAATGCGGCAAAACGCATTTCCTCTACTAAATCGAGGGTGTTGTTGCTCGCCGTTCCGTCTGTTCCTAAAGCGACAGTAATTCCTGCTTTCAGGTAAGTGTCTATATCTGCAACGCCACTGGCTAATTTTAGATTGCTTTTGGGACAATGGCCGATCGAAGTCCCGGTTCGGGCCAGGAGTTCGATCTCTTTCGGATTGAGCCATACGCAATGGGCTGCAATCACGTTCCGGTCGAGAAGCCCGATCGAATGGAGGTACTCGGCAGGTGGCATGCCTGTTCGGGCTGTGATGTCTTCGACTTCTTGCCGGGTTTCTGCGACATGAATCTGAAGAAGAGTACCGTACCGGTCTGCCAGTTGTTTGGATTGTTGGAGAGTGGCTTGGGAACAGGTATATGGGGCATGTACACAAACGGAAGGGTGAATGATAGAGTCTCCTTGCCATTTTCGGATCAAAGCTTCACATCGGGCAAGACCTTCGTCTACCGTTTGAAAGCTCGCTGTTGCAAAGTCGATCATCGATTCTCCCATAACTCCCCGGATACCGGCATTTTTAGCCTCCTCGGCTATGATATCTTCGAAAAAATACATGTCGTTGAAACAGGTCGTACCCGATTTGATCATTTCGATAAAAGCCAGCCGGGTAGCGATTCTGACATTTTCAGGAGTCACCAACCGGGCTTCTGCCGGAAAGATGTGTCCGGTAAGCCATTCATGCAGCGGAAGATCATCTGCAAAGCCCCTTAGCATAGTCATAGGAAGATGAGTATGTGTATTGATCAGCCCAGGTAATAAGAACATCCCTTCTGCGTCTGTGATTTCCGCATCGGTATCTTCTAAAGATTGAGTCGTGATGGCACTGATTTTTCCATTTTCGATCAGGATATTTCCGTTAGGGAGAATATCTAACCTTTCATTCATCGTGATAATACGGGCGTTCCGGATGATCTTTTTATTCATAGCTTTTGTTTTTACAAAAATAAGTAAAACTTTAGGATAGCGGTATTCGTTAATATCAAAAACGTCAGAAATAGGTAAAAGTTATAGAGCGAATGAAACGAATAGGATTTATTTTACTTTTGTTTACATCGAGTGTCGGTTTTGCACAGAAATATGCCGTGAAAACAAATCTGGCCTATTGGGCGACTACGACTTTGAATATCGGTGGAGAAATCGCTTTAGCTCCGCGAATGACATTAGATATGACGGCAAATTATAATCCCTTTCATTTCCGTGGGAATAAGAAGATTATGCATTGGGCGGTTCAGCCGGAATGGCGTTATTGGACTTGTCGCCGGTTTATGGGGCATTTTATCGGAGTACATGCACATGGAGGAAAATATAACGGTGGTTTAAAAAAATACCGTTATGACGGATGGGGTGTCGGTGGTGGTTTTTCTTATGGTTACCAATGGATCATCGGTAAACACTGGAACTTGGAAACAGAACTTGGAATCGGGTATGCTTACTTGAAGTACGATAAATATTTACGTAACCGATGCGGACGATTTATAGACACCGGACATCGCAACTATTGGGGACCGACAAAATTAAGTATTAGTTTCATGTATCTTTTTAAAAGCAGGCAGAAATGAAAAAAACGATCGGAATATTATTGGGATGCTTATGCATATTGTTGCTGGAGAGCGGTGTGAAACGGATTGAGAAGAAACCGGCTTTGACTATTACTCCTTCCCGCTTGCAACTATTTGTCGATCAACATACAGATCCATATACGATAAAAATAGTTTATACATTGAATATACCTCATGGGTTTATCCCTTCCTGTGCCCGTATGGTTTATCAACCTTATTTTCTGTCTGCCGGGCATCGCTATGATTTGACTCCTTTGGTCGTTAGCGGAAAAAACAATCTTCGGCAAGAAAAGCGGTTAACTGCCTTGACGGATAAACAACCGGATTATCCCGAAGCTCTTCGGCTTATATCGGAAGAAGAAGGAATGCAGGTCCGTTTGTCGGAAACAGTGCCTTTCGAATTATGGATGGCACAAGCTAAATTGAGGGCTGATGTGACGTTAGAGGCTTGTGACCGGGAGAAACATATTGAAGTTTTAACCCTGGCCGATGGAGTGATCTGGTTGCCTATGGGGCCGGGACCGGTTCGGGTGAAGTACGCAAAAGAAAGAGTGATGGTACAAAAAGTATCGGAATTCGAATTTTTCTTTCCTTCAGGACAATATATCTTCAACCGGGAATATGACGGCAACGCTTCGAGCATGAAACGAATGATGAAGTTGGTCGATTCATTTCGATCGGATTCAACGATGCGCCTGGAAAAACTAGTCATTGCCGGAAGTTCGTCTCCTATAGGTACGGCGACTTTCAATGCCTCGTTAGCCGAACAACGGGCCGAACAAATGAAACAGCGTTTAGTCGAACGGAAACAGATGGAGGCCCAAGAGATCGAGCTCGAATATATCGGTGAAAATTGGGCCGGATTGCGGCAATTGGTCGAACAGTCGAAATTGCCTGATAAAGCTGCCGTCTTGCGTATTCTCGACACTACAAAGGATGCTGCCCAACGCAAAGCTTCATTAAAGCAGCTCCCGCAATATGAATATTTGCGCATAAACTTATATCCCGATTTACAGGAAGTGAGGTGTATCTTCTATTATACTCAAAAAGAAGAGATCACGAAAGTGATCCCTGAATAATGAGAAGAGTTCGGCAGTTATGATTCGGGCTGTTGGGGAAAAATCAGACGGGAAGTGTCGTATCCTCGTTGCCGGGCCTTTTCCAGAATTTGGTTTAGGGTATTTTGGTCGAGATGAGGAGTACGGCTTAAAATCCACAGGTATTTGTCTGTGGAACTGCCGATCAGCGACCATTGGTAGTCCGGGTCCAACTCGAGAATGTTGTAATCGCTGTAAAACGACAGGAAGAAAGCGACCTGCAATTGACCGGGCTGACCGTTATGGGAAGGCCGTGCTTTCCCGATACTACATTTTTCTTTACCGTCGACAGCATCTTGATGACCACAATTCAGAACTTTGATTTTCCCATCCGGGCGTTTTGAATATTCTGCTGTGACATAATGCAGACCCCGTTCGAAACGATGATCGTAGCGGGCGATTTCATACCATTTACCAAGATAACGTTGTAAATTGAACTCTTTTACAGTGCTTTTGTCTATTGTTTTCATAGCCTTTTTCTCAGGTTTACGTAGAACAGGAAGGATGAGTTCTAACAAAACTCAGGACTTTTCGTATTATATCCAGTACTTTATGAACTTGTTATGGGTGAAATACAACAAGACGGTTTGCCTTTGCCACGGCGGAATTGGGCCATGGCAGTAATTGCTTTGGGGATGACGATGGCTGTGTTGGACGGGGCTATTGCGAACGTTGCTTTGCCTACGATTGCCGGAGATTTACATGTCAATCCATCCAGTTCTATCTGGGTAGTAAATGCTTTTCAGTTAGCAATGACCATCTCTTTACTGGCTTTTTCCTCTTTGGGTGATCTTTGGGGATATAAGCGGGTGTATGTGTTGGGCTTGAGTATGTTCACAGTGACTTCGCTGATATGTGCTCTTTCCGATTCGTTTATTACTTTGGTTATAGCCCGTGGTTTACAAGGTTTCAGTGCGGCAGCGATCACGAGTGTCAATACCGCTTTACTGAGGGTGATTTTTCCGGCCCGTTTTTTGGCCCGTGGAATGGGAATCAACGGGTTGATCATTGCTGTCGCTGCTGCTGCCGGCCCTACTGTTGCTGCCGGTATTTTAGCTATTGCCGATTGGCCCTGGTTGTTTGCCATCAATGTGCCCATAGGACTGGTTGCATTTGTATTGAGTTTGAAGTTTTTACCCCAGAATCCGGTAAAAGTAGAAGGACAACGTTTTGATGTAACGAGTGCGGTAATGAATGCCCTGACTTTTGGTTTGCTGATATGTGTAATCGATGGATTTGCTCACGATATTCATTGGTATATTCTGATTCCGGGTTTTGTTATCATGCTGATCATCGGCTGGTTTTTTATCAAACGTCAGAAAATGCAGACTTATCCTTTGCTTCCGGTCGATTTGCTGCGTAATAAGATCTTTTCCCTATCCTTGCTGACTTCCGTGTTTTCTTTTATAGCACAAATGCTGGCTTTGGTGTCTATTCCTTTCTTTTTTCAACGGGTATTACACCTGAGTGAAGTTGCGACGGGGTTATTGCTGACACCCTGGCCACTGGCCACTATGATTACAGCTCCGCTGGCCGGGCGTTTGATGGATCGTTACAATGCCGGTTTATTGGGGGGATCGGATTGATGATATTCGGTACGGCTCTTTTGTTGTTGGCGATGATGCCTGCACATCCTTCACATATCGATATTATCTGGCGTATGTTTTTAGGAGGTATAGGTTTCGGTCTCTTTATTACCCCCAACAATAGTACGATTATTGCATCGGCTCCCCGAGAACGTAGCGGCGGAGCCAGTGGTATGCTGGGGATGGCCCGGCTCTTGGGACAGACTGTCGGTGCGGCTTTTGTGGCAGTCCTGTTTGCTATGTTTCCCGGACATGGGATGCGATATGCTTTGATTTTTGGAGCCGTTATCGCTGTTGTTTCGGCCGTTATCAGTAGTTTGAGACTCAGGAAGTAGAACCAGATCGGTATTTTTCATGGCTTTGGAGCGGTCTACAGCTCCGGCATGTAGAAGGATATGTTTCCCTTTCCAGTTGGATGGAATGATAAAATTCCGGCGATACCACAGGTCGGTTTTGTTTTTGCCGACGATACCCGAAAGTTCGGTTATTCCCTCCGACAGTGAGCGATGAGTTGCTGAAATAAGGGTAACATTTTGTCCGAACCGGCCAGGAGCATTTCGGGATGCCATTGGATACCTACGACAAAAGTGTGATCGGGCATTTCGACAGCTTCGATAACTCCATCAGGGGCTGTCGCTGTGATTTTCAGGTGACGTCCTAAATGGTTCAGGCATTGGTGATGAAAACTGTTGACTTCCAGTTGCTCTCCCCAAAGTCGGCCTAAAATAGAATCTTTTTCAATACTTACCGGGTGGAAAATATCCTCCCGTGGGCTGTATTGGCTGTGTAGCATAACCGGATGGCCGATGGCTGTGATATCCTGCCAAAGCGTACCGCCCAATACGACATTCAATAATTGTATTCCCCGGCAAATGGCTAATAGAGGCTTGTCTGTCCTTAGGATTTCTTCGGTCAACGCCCATTGTGCCCGATCGAGTCCGGTATGAAATTCCTCCAGGCAGGGATGAGGGAAGTCTCCGTATAAGATGGGGTTGATATCTCCTCCGCCCGAGAGAATAAAACCATCGCAGACTTCGGCATACCGGACAATGGAAGCCCGATCGGCTACCGGGGGAAGAAGCAGGGGAATGCCCCCTGCCTTAACGACTGCATCGATATAGTCTTTGTTGACGTATATCCTTTCCATCCCCAGAAATTTACCTTTATCTACGGTATGGAGATTTGTGCTGATACCAATAATCGGAGTCATTAATCGATCGGCTTGGTTTTGATAACGGTAATGCCGTTTTCTGTATACTGGTCTAAGATCCCGACTAAACTGATCAAATGGGGGGCTGCCATGTGAGCGTTCCAATCTTCGACAGTCTGCCAGGTTTCGTGAAACATGAAATCTTTCGGATCGTCTTTACTGACATGTAATTCATAATGCAAAGCCCCTTTTTCAGCTAATGTAGGCGCAATCAGATCTTCGAGAATTTTTTGCCATTCTTTTTCAGTATTTCCTTTGTTCCGGTTATAGGCGAACAATACCAACGAATCCGGGACTATCACGGGATTCGGAGCTTCCGAACGTTCCCAGCGTTGTAAAACCGGTTTTCGGTCTGTCAGTTCGTCTCTGCGGGCCCGAAAAGCTTGCAGATGTTCACTTTGGGTATGTTTTTTCCAAAGTGCTTCGTTTGCCCATATTTCATGAAAAATGAATTGACAGGGGTCTTCCCGATCTTCATACAAATGGTAACTGATAGCTCCTTCTTCCTGACGGGTCTTTTCGATGAGGTCGAGACAGGCTTTTTTTAATTCTCCGGCTTTCCCTTCGCGGGCATGGGAAATAGATACCAGAGTTAATTGTTCCGCAGTTTTTGACGTAAAATAGTTCATTGTAGCATTATTTTAAAAAATCCCTCACTTTTTTTTCTGCTTCCCGGAAGGCCTCTTCCAGCTTATCGTTGACGATGATCGTATCGAATTTGTCTGCGAAAGTCATTTCGTATTCTGCTTTTGCCAGGCGTTGTTCGATTTTTTCAGGAGCATCGGTTCCCCGGCCGGTCAAGCGTTGGCGTAGTACTTCTACAGATGGGGGCTGAATAAAGATCGATAACGCATTGTCTCCGAATTTCTTTTTGATATTTAGGCCGCCTACGACATCGACATCGAACAATACAGTATGACCTTTCGCCCAGATCCGGTCGATTTCACTGAGAAGCGTACCGTAGTAGCATCCCGGATACACCTCTTCCCATTCCAAAAATTCTTTATTTTCAATTCGTTTCCTGAATTCATCTGCTGTAAAGAAATAATACTCTTTACCATGTATTTCTTTTCCCCGGGGAGCCCGGCAGGTTGCTGAAATAGAAAATTCCAACCCTAACCCCTTTTCCAATAAGTAATTTACAATTGTACTCTTACCCGCTCCACTCGGTGCTGAAAAAATAATTACTTTTCCCATACGATGATAGTTTATAAGGTTTATAAAGTTTGTAAAGTTTATAAAGTGGGATCAAAGTTTTTTTATAAAGTTCGATAACATTTTAGGTATTGTTTCGGTATCTGAGTTCGACGTTTGATTTTCGTTCATAGCCTTCGGTGATGTTATTCATAATCAAAGCAGTTGCTCTTTCGATTTGGTCTTTAAAACCGAAATCATGGCTTTTATCGAATAGCAAATAGATTTCTATACACAACTCTTTTGCCTTTTGCCATGCCAGACTATCTTCAAAACGTTCAATCTTCATGATTTATCCTTATTATGTTTAACACCAAGCGCCTGCAGGGTCCATGAACTTTAAAAATCTTATAAACTTTACGGACTTTAAAAACTTATAGGACATTCAAACTTTGCTCTTTTATCTTTTCCAGTTCGTCTTTCATTTTTACGACGAGTTTCTGGATGTCGTGGTCGTTGGCTTTAGAGCCCATGGTGTTGATCTCCCGACCGATTTCCTGAGCGATAAAACCGATTTTCCGGCCCGGAGCATCTTCATGTTCGATCGTTTCCAAAAAGTATTTACAGTGATTGGCCAACCTGACTTTCTCTTCTGTGATATCCAATTTTTCCAGGTAGTAGATAATTTCCTGTTCCAGCCGGTTTTCATCGATATTTTGAATATCCGTCCATTCATTGATTTTTTCCTGTAATTTCTGACGGATGACTTCTACACGTTTTACTTCAAATTGAGGTACCTGAGCAGACAGTTCCTGAATAAGTTCGATGCGGTGACATATATCTTTGATTAAAGCTTTTCCTTCCTGGATTCTGAATTTGTTGATTTCTTCCAAAGCTTTTTTTATTCCAGCTTCCAAAGCCTCCCATTCGGTATCTTCCAACTCTTCCGATTTGATTTGCAAGGTATCGGGGAAACGCATGACGGTTTGGAGAATCTTGTTTTTGTCGGCTTCGATGCCCAATTCGTTGGCGATGTCTAGTAATTGATTGAAGTATTGAGTTACTACAGGCTTATTAATGGTCACATCCTTATCGCTTTCTGTATTGTCAAAGTAGATACACATTTCTACTTTCCCCCGGTCTAATTGTTCTTTTACTATATTCCGGATTTCCATTTCTTTTTCTTTGTAAAGATTAGGCATCTTCAGATTCAAGTCCAGGGTTTTTGAATTCAGACTTTTAATTTCGATCACGACTTTCCTATTTCCGTTTTCGATGGTGATTTTTCCGAAACCGGTCATTGATTTTACCATAATATTGATTTTTGATTCTTCTGCAAAAATAACGATTTGTTTGTAAATATTCTTATTGCAGATTATTTCATTTTTCTTCGTATCTTTACACCCCAAAATAATAAAAGAGAAAAGATAGCAAAATCATAAATCAAGAATTGATTCATGGAAAACATCCGCAATTTCTGTATTATAGCGCATATTGATCACGGGAAGAGTACATTGGCCGATCGTTTGTTGGAATATACCGGGACGGTAACCGGTAAAGATTTACAGGCGCAGGTACTCGATGATATGGACCTCGAAAGGGAGCGTGGGATCACGATCAAGAGCCATGCCATTCAGATGGATTATCATTTTGAAGGGAAGAAGTACGTTTTGAATCTGATCGATACTCCGGGACATGTCGATTTTTCGTATGAAGTATCGCGTTCTATTGCAGCATGTGAAGGAGCTTTACTGATCGTCGATGCTACTCAGGGAATACAGGCTCAGACGATTTCCAATCTTTACCTGGCCGTAGAGAACAACCTCGAAATTATTCCTGTACTGAATAAGATGGACATGCCGAATGCTATGCCGGAAGAGGTGAAAGATCAGATTGTGGAATTGATCGGATGTAAACGCGAGGATATTATCGAGGCCAGTGGAAAGACCGGGTTGGGGGTAGAGCAAATTTTGCAGGCGATTGTCGAGCGGGTACCGCATCCCGAAGGTTTTCCGAATCAGCCCTTACAGGCTTTGATCTTCGACTCCGAATTCAATTCTTTCCGGGGAATCATTACTTATTGCCGTATTGTAAACGGGAGTTTGCGCACCGGAGATGTGGTGAAATTCGTTAACACCGGGAAAGAATATACGGCCGACGAGATCGGTGTACTCCGTTTAAAACCCGAGCCACGGCAAGTGCTCGAGACCGGTGATGTGGGATATATTATTTCAGGTATCAAAACTTCCTCCGAGGTAAAAGTCGGAGATACGATCACTCATGTCGACGAACCTTGTGATGTTGCCATCGATGGTTTCGAAGAAGTGAAACCCATGGTATTTGCCGGGATTTATCCTATTGATTCAGAAGATTACGAAGATTTGAGGGCTTCGATAGAGAAATTGCAATTGAACGATGCATCGCTGACTTTCGAACCTGAATCTTCGGCAGCCTTGGGATTCGGTTTCCGTTGCGGATTTTTGGGAATGCTCCATATGGAGATCGTTCAGGAACGTCTGGACCGGGAATTCGATATGAATGTGATTACCACGGTTCCGAATGTGATGTATATCGCTCATACCACCAAAGGCGAGGTCTATGAGATGCACAATCCTTCGGATATGCCTTCTGCCAGCACGTTGGATTTTATAGAGGAACCGTTTATCCGTGCCCAGATTATTACTCCGGCCGATTATATCGGTCCGATTATGACCTTGTGTCTTGGGAAACGGGGGATTTTGATCAACCAGCAATATCATACCGGTAACCGGATAGAGATCACCTATGAAATGCCCTTAGGAGAGATTGTGTTCGATTTTTACGATAAATTAAAAAGTATAACGAAAGGATATGCTTCGTTCGATTATTATCAGATCGGATATCGGCGGGCAAATCTGGTGAAACTGGATATTTTATTAAACGGAGAGTCCGTCGATGCACTGTCGGCATTGATTCATTTCGATAATGCCTATGGTTTCGGGCGTCGCATTTGTGAGAAGCTCAAAGAACTGATACCGCGTCAACAGTTCGATATCGCCGTACAGGCAGCGATCGGAGCTAAAGTCATCGCCCGGGAGACAATCAAAGCAGTGCGTAAAGACGTGACGGCCAAATGTTATGGGGGGGATATTTCCCGGAAAAGAAAATTGCTGGAAAAGCAGAAAAAAGGAAAGAAGCGGATGAAACAGATCGGAAATGTCGAAGTTCCTCAAAAAGCTTTCCTGGCTGTGTTGAAGTTAGATTAAAGTGAAAGGAATGACAGGCTTATTCTTCGGGTCTTTTAACCCGATTCACAATGGTCATCTGAAGATCGCACAGTATTTGTTGTACAAAGGATATTGTCAGCGGATTTGGTTTGTCGTTTCGCCTCATAATCCGTTGAAAAGCGATCGTTCTTTATTGGATGAGCAAAAAAGATTGGAAATTGTGAAAGCTGCGATCCGTGGGGATGAAAGGATGCAGGCATGTGATGTCGAGTTCGGTTTGCCTAAGCCTTCCTACACTTATGCCACTTTGCAGCTGTTGAAAAAAAAATGGCCGGAGGAAGAGTTTGCTTTGATCATCGGAGAGGATAACCTGAGAGATTTTCATAAATGGCGGAATGCTAAAGAAATTGTGGAAAATTACCGTATATTGGTTTATCCTCGTAAAGGAGAGGGGGTATCCGCTTCGATGTGGGAAAATCTATTTCTGATAGACGCACCTCTTGCCGATGTTTCTTCGACGGAAATCCGGGAGATGCTCGGAGAAGGGCAGGATATTTCACCTTATGTGCCTCAGCCGGCTTTGCCTTTGATCCTGAATTATTATTCCGTAAAATGAAAATCCTGTTTTGTCTATTATTATGGGGGACAATCTCTTCAGGTGTTTATGCACAACGGGTGCTTCCTGCAAAAAGTAAAGAACAGAAGAGAACAGAAAAACAGATAGAAAAGAAAGAAAATTCTCTCCGGCAGAAAGATACCGAGTTGCGGTGGGATCCCCGCCGATTACCTTCAAAGAGTAAAGGTTTTCCGGAAATCTCTGCCTGGCATACCGGGACAGCAGGTATTGTCGCTTCGGATGCAGCAGAAATCAGTCTTTTTAATCCCACACGGATCGGTTTCTCAAAACGTACGGAAATCCTTTTTCGGATAGCTGAGGAACCTTTTTTACCTAATATCGGGTTGAAACACCGTTGGTGGGGGAACAGGCGTTTTGCCTGGGCTACAGCACATACGTTGTATTATTCTTATCCCGGTTTGAAAATATTGCAGTCGACCGGTTTTAAAGAACTGGTTCCGGATTCGGTACAGGTGGCCCAGGGGATGGCTATGCGGCATGAAATATTGTTTTCCTGGTTATTGAATCCGCAAGTATGGGGATGTCCCGATCCTTCGGCCGAAAAAATACTGACCCTGCATGCGGGCATAGAGGGTTATGTCGGGTTCGGGAATAACGAAGTAATGCCGTTCGATTATGCCCACACCTTGTATCATACTCAGTTGCTCGACGGTAAAGTGCTTTATTATGGAGGATTGCAGTTTGATTCTTATTGGGGACACCGGTTTCATTATAGTTTAAACGGCCTTTTTTATAGTGTTGATTTCACAAAAGCATATGCTGTAGAAGGAAATTTGCGTCTTACTTATTATGTGTCAAGGCACTTCGGGCTCTCAGCTGTTTGTAAAATTCCCTATATCAGGATAAATGAAAAATCCGGATGGACTTATGTTCCTTTACTCGATTTGACCTATCTGATACATCCCGGACGTACAGTGATCAGACATGGCTTATATAAAAACAAAAGACGACAAAGATAGATCAAAATGGAAAATGTATTGTTGCATAGTTGTTGTGCCCCTTGTTCGGCTGCTATCGTCGAATGGATGCTAGCTCAGGATATCCGTCCGACTTTGTATTATTTCAACCCCAATATCTTTCCACAGGAAGAATACGAAATCCGGAAATCCGAATGCAGTCGTTATGCACAAAAATTAGGTTTGGAGATTATCGACGGGGATTATGATCATACAGCCTGGTTGAGTGACGTGGCGGGCTTGGAGGATGAACCCGAACGGGGAAAGCGATGTCTGCAGTGTTTCAAAATACGGTTGCTGGCCACGGCAAAATTGGCTGATGAAAGAGGCTTTCGTTTGTTTACTACTACACTGGCCTCTTCGCGATGGAAGAGCCTTCAACAAATCACCGAAGCCGGGAAATGGGCTGCGGCTCGCTTTGAAGGTCTGGAATTTTGGGAAAAGAACTGGCGTAAAGGTGGTTTAAGCGAACGCCGTAAGATACTTTTGGCCGAAAATGGTTTTTATAATCAGCAATATTGTGGGTGTGAATTCTCCTTCAGAAAGCCCCAAAATAACGATTTACCTTAATATAGGGATACCAAAACAGGCGGAATACCTAGAATCGGGGATTTCCGGGTCTATTTAGCCGGCCTATCTTTGTGTCATCAGAATTTTGTCACGTTTTATTGATTAATAGTTGCGAAAGTCACAGGTAAAGCCGGCCTGTGACTTTTTTTGCCAGAAAAGCTCCGCTCCGAAAAGACATAAAAAAAAACACCGGCAGGATGCGACTGGCGGATCCTTCAAATAAAAACCCTGTATCTTTCGTATTGTGGCCACATCATACAATACTTCCGCATACACCATTTTTATCTCCGGTGTTTTTAACAGTACAGTAAATATATATGTGCAGGTGTCCCACTCTAAATCCTCGAGAGTAAAGACGTTTGCTGTTACTGGCAGGTCTTCTGACTTGCTTCTCTCCGGACGCCTTCCCGTCGTACATATTGCAGACAGTGGCAGGAGTATTGTCCGGATCTGGTTATGAAGCTTACAGCAGCGGGACTGTCCGGGATTTTCACCCGATTCCCTTTTATTTCTTGTACCGGATGATAACAAGAAAACCAGTATGGAACAAAGATACGAAAAAAATGAAATGCTAATCCAAGTTTTTTTATTATTTTAATATTTCCGGAATGGGTTGGCCTATACAACCATTAGGGGCTTGTA
>OGRG01000497.1_pt1 | contig 35137 bp, 26 predicted proteins | sample 1553501 | NCBI WGS metagenome assembly OGRG01 (sample SAMEA2580018, study PRJEB22360) | human gut metagenome | biome: human gut; feature: human-associated habitat; material: faeces | place: Denmark | collected 2008/2010 | reverse complement strand
AGTGAACCAAGTTTATTTAATTTTTAATCGTCCACTTTTTTAGTGGACACTAGTGCAGTAGTAATATAAACGAGTTACTCTCCCCCTTATTTCATCCGATTGCGATTTTCTTCAGCCTGTCGTTTGTTAGGGTTACAACTTTCCTTATATTTGTATAATATAGGATACGGCTCGGCCATGCCATATTTGAAAACAAAGTTTTCATTTGTCATTGCTCTCATCTTTCACTATATTTGCATATTTACATCCAATTTACGGTTTTATGCGTTTATGGAAATGGTTAAAATTGGGGTTTGACCAGACTTTTTCGGGAGCCTGGTGGAAACAATTGCTCTGGCTTACCAGTGTGATCGTATTTTTCTTCGCGGGGATATATATCCTGCGTCCCCAGGTCGGTATCTCCCCCCAGACGGAAAATGTCTTCACTTCTCCGGCAGAACAAGAAACCCAAAAACTGAATTTTTGGGATCTGGTAGAACTTTTTATCGATCCGGGAGGATTCGCCAATCAAAAAGAGGTCAACCGTCCTTATGCCTTATTGGTCGTACTGGCAGGCATGTTGTTACTTACGGGTATTTTAATTTCGGTATTTTCGAATATGCTGGAACGCCGGGTGGAACGTTTCCGCAAAGGCGACAGCCATTATGCTTTTTCCAATCACATCATTATATTGGGTATCGACGATATGGTGCCTTATCTGATCCAGCAACTCCGACGAAATGCCGAGTATAAAAAATGCGATATCGTCGTATTGACCGTCGAAGATACCGAACAGGTGCGACTGAAATTCCATGCCGAACTGAACCGGAAAGAAGAAAGGAGACTGGTCATCCTGCACGGACGGCGGGACTCGAAAGAAGAATTAAAAAAAGCCAGGGTTCATAAAGCGGAAAAATTGTTTATCTTAGGAGAAGCGAATGAATACGACCGGGATTCTTTAAATATCGACTGTGTCAAACGTGTGGCAGAAATCTGCGAACAAACCAAACGTAAAAAACCACTCTGTTGTCATGTTTTATTCGAATATCAGGGTACTTTTTCGGTATTTCAGGTTTCGGATATCAGTCAGCAAATCAAACAATACATCGAATTTACTCCTTTCAATTTCTATGAGATCTGGGCTAGACGGGTTTTGGTAAAATGCAGTGCGGAAAGTAACGGCACGATTCATTATTTCCCTCTGGACCGGGGAGGGATTAGCGAAAACTCGGAAAATTACGTTCATCTGGTCATTATCGGTATGACCCGTATGGGTATAGCCCTGGCAATCGAAGCGGCCCATATCGCCCATTTCCCGAACTTCAAAACTCACCGGAAAAAAACGCGGATCACCTTTATCGACCGGGAAGCCAGACGGGAAATGGATTTCTTCATGGGACGTTACCGTCATTTGTTCGACTTATCGGAAGCCCGGTTTATGGATTGTGAACAAGACAAGACATTTCATCCCTGCCCCAGAACTTCGACAGCCGATTTTATCGATTTGGAATGGGATTTTATCCAGGGAAGGGCCGAATCCGAACCTGTCCAAACCTTATTAGGGCAGTGGAGCGGTGAAAAAGATAAACTATTGACCATTGCCATCTGTTTTAATTTTCCGCATACCAGTCTTGCCCTCGGTCTTTATCTCCCGGATGCCGTCTATGCCCACCAGGTTCCGGTATTGATCCGCCAGGAAACCTCGGACACGATTCTACAAATCGTCAATTCTTCTATAAAATATCAGGCTTTACGGCCATTTGGAATGGTCAACCGCTGTTACGACCTGACGATGGAGGATTTATATCTGCCGAAATGTATCAATTATGTCTACGACTATTTTTACCAGCATACTGTCAATCCCCCGGATCTCCCTTCCGAAAAAGAATTGACAGAAAAATGGAATAAGCTACGGGTAGTGAAACAATGGTCGAATATTTACAATGCCAGTTCTATAGCCACTAAGCTCCGCTCGATCGGAATCGCCTTACCTATGAAAGATAGAATGCGAGAACTCACTCCACATGAAATCGCTATCCTGGCAGAAGTAGAACACAACCGCTGGAATGTCGAGGAATTGTTAATGGGTTACCGGACTGTGACTCCCGAAGAAGAAAAAGAAATTGAAAAAAATATCGAATTGAAAAACGTATACAAGGAAAAACGTACTGCCCACTATGACATCCGGCCTTATGAAGATTTACGGTCGGATGAAAGCGGTCGTTGTGCCAATGTCTACGACATCAGCATCACTTCGGCAATTCCTTTAATCCTCAATCATATACATACGCAAACCGATCAAGTGGAGGACTGATCATTTATTTTAGATTTTGTTTGTAAATTATCTGTTTATTAATTATACTTGTAAAGAAAAAAAACAAAATCATGAAATACTTTTCGTTCCTTGTTTATCTAGTAGCCTTTATCGCTTGTCATGACGATCACCATACAGAACCGGAATTACCACAAGGCCAGTGGACCGAATCGCATCCATTCAAGGGAATTCCACGTACAGGAGGGGTCAGTTTTACTATCGGAGACGTCGCTTATGTCGGCCTGGGGCGTACTTTACCTACAGCTACCGAGGCATTAAAAGATTTTTGGATGTACAAAGATACGACCTGGACCCGTATTGCCGACTTTCCGGGGACAGAACGTTACGGAGCAGTTGCTTTTGTGCTCGGCAATATCGCCTATGTAGGTACAGGTTATACTCCATCCACCAAAAATCGAGCAGATGAATTTCATCATGATTTCTATGCCTATGACCCATCGACCGGTAAATGGAGCGACACTCCGGTGACTTATTTACCTCCCGATGCCCAGGGCGAAAGTAATGCCCGTAAAGATGCCATTGCTTTTTCGTTAAACAATAAAGCTTACGTAGGTACAGGCATTTCACCTAAAAACCATGCTTTGAAGGATTTATATTGTTTCGATGGTTCGACCTGGACAGAACTTTACTTTCCCGGTGAAGCCCGATACGGAGCTTCGGTTTTTGTCATAGACGATAAAGCGGTAATCTGCCTGGGTATAAGCGGGGCGAATAAAACGTCCTATTTAGCCGATGTAAATATTTTCGACGGCATAACCCAGGAATGGTATGCACCCCTCCCCTGGTAAATCTGAAATCCCATCAGGACGACGAAGAATACGACCAGATTCCGCGGGCTTATGCCATAGCTTTCACTTCGGACAAAACGGACGGACAAACCAAAGGATATATCACGACAGGGATGAGCCCGTATCTTCATACCTGTTGGGAATACGATATTCAAAAAGATCATTGGAGGAAAGTCAGCGATCTCCCTACTCCTATGATAAAGCGGATGTATGCCGTCGGCTTTTCCTTAAACGGTAAGGGATATATCACTACCGGAGGATTGAATTCAAACACTCCTATCCCCGCCGATATGTGGAGTTTTACCCCATAAACCGAAAACCTGGAAAGTTTCCGGTTCCTGATACCGGTCATCGATGAGCTCATTTAAATGGATTCACCGACACCTGACTCTGCCGGAGTGTATATTTTGCTTTCATAGCGTGTACACTTTATGACCATATCAGCAATAAAAATTTTAAAACAACAAAAATCCCGAATTGATCCAAGTTTTTGTTTCAAATTTTTCGTGGAATTATTGTGGAATTTCATCGATTAAAAGTACAAAAAAGTTTGATTTTTTGCACTAAAAAAGGGGGCAAAATCGATTGATTATTGCCCCCTTTTAGTTTTAAGTTGCTGATTTTCAGTGGAGCCAATTGCGGGACTCGAACCCGCGACCTACGCATTACGAATGCGTTGCTCTACCAGCTGAGCTAAATTGGCGTTTACGGGTGCAAAAGTAACAATTTTTTGAGATATCAAAACGATTCAGGAGAAAAAATCTACCTCACCGGATATAAAGTTTATCGGATTTTGGCCATGTTTGCAAAAAAAACTACGTTTGTAGCCATTCAAAGACTAATTATGGCATCCGAAAAAAAATTTTCTTTCAAAGCCCGCTTGCACAGTTTCAAATATGCTTTTCGTGGTGTGTTTCTTTTATTTCGTTACGAACACAATGCGTGGATACATTTGATTGCAATTGTTTGTGCTGTCACGGCAGGCATCATTTTATCCCTGACTTCTTTGGAATGGGTAGCAATCCTTTTTGCTATCGGTAGTGTGCTTGCCGCCGAAGCCATAAACACGGCGATTGAAAAACTAGCCGATTTCGTTTCCCCGGCGCATCAGGTCCTTATCGGTAAAGCAAAAGACCTCGCAGCAGCAGTACTGATCCTGTCCATTTGTGCATTTATCATCGGAAGTATTATCTTTATTCCTAAAATAATCCATTTCTAAGTTTTATTCCTCATGCAAACAAAATTTATTCTGCCTTGCCTGTTAAGTACTCTTTTTTTCTTAAACTCTCTTTCGTCCTCGGCTCAGAATCGTAAAACCATCGAAACGACGACCGATATTCTCATGTTCATCACACCGGTAGCAGGATTTGCCGGTTCACTGGCTATCGGAGATTATCAGGGTACCAAACAAATTATCTTTTCGGGAGCGACGAATCTGGCCATGACCTATGCCCTGAAATATGTGATCAGGAAAGAACGGCCGGACCATAGCGATCATCATGCTTTTCCTTCTTCCCATACCTCCGTTTCTTTTCAGGGAGCTTCCTTTATACAAAGACGCTACGGATGGAAATTCGGCTTACCGGCTTATTTACTCTCCGCCTATGTCGGTTGGGGACGGACGTATGCCAAAAAACACGATTGGTGGGATGTCATCGGAGGAGCAGCCATCGGAACAGCCAGCAGCTATATCTTCACCCGTCCGTTTGCCCGAAAACACAACATTACTTTTTCACCGGTAATTCTCAGTGGACAACACCCCGGGTTTTATGCCTCTATCCGGTTTTAATCGGCTTCTCAGTTTTTTATTTAGAATAATTAAAAATTATTTATTATATTTGTCCTCACTTTAGTGAAGGAAACATGCAAAAAGTAAAAAAACACACCGGTATACGAATTTTTTTCTTAGCCCTGTTTTTGGGTTATTTTGCCGACATTACATTTTTTACTCATAGCCATATTACCCACGGAGTTACTATCGTCCATTCGCATTTTTCTTGCCCGCTTCCGACAAATAAGGATTCCCGATCCTCCCGACACGATCATTCGGCTAATGCATTAATCCTGATCGCTCATGCGCAGATGTGGCACAGTCTGGTCCAAACTTCTCCGGAAATCCCGGACCTGCCATGTACCCGGCATATCACTTATTATACAGAAACCACCGGCACTCCGGAACCGATCTCCATTCCTCATTTTCACCTCAGAGGCCCTCCTGTAAAAACGTTATGATTTCAACGGCACTTTGCCGAAGGGTATCCAATTGCTTACCGAAAACGGAAACTTTGTCTCTGCCTACAACGAATCCACAGAAACGAAGTTTTCCCGGATATATTTTGTATACCTATCGGTAAGCCAAACTTTCTATCGTTAAACTTTATAAATTTCTATTACCATGCGTTTATTTTTCTTATTTCTGCTCTTACTTGGGTCGGTCCATCACTCTATAGCGGATCATTTTACAGATAAAAAAACGAAAACCGATACCAACCTCACAGGCCATGTCATCGATAAAAATACCGGAGAACACATTCCTTTCTTCACTGTCAGCCTGAAAGGTACAACACTTGGAACAGCGACAGACGAAACCGGCCACTATTTTCTAAAAAACCTACCGATCGGTACCTATACTATCCGGGTAAACGGAGTAGGCTACCGATCGGCAGAAAAACAAATTACCCTCAGGCAAGGAGAAACCCACGAACTTAATTTTGAAGTGGAAGAAGACATGATCCAGTTGGAAACCGTAGTGATATCGGCCAATAAAAACGAAACAAACCGGCTGGAAGCACCGATAGTGGTCCATGTAATGACTCCGAAATTATTCGAAAATACCAATTCGGTATGCCTGGCCCAAGGACTCAGTTTTCAGCCCGGTCTTCGGGTAGAAACTAATTGCCAGAACTGTGGCTTCCAGCAAGTCCGCATAAACGGTCTGGACGGTCCCTATACCCAGCTGCTTTTAGACGGAAAAGCTTTATTCAGTTCATTAAACGGTGTATACGGTATCGAACAAATTCCAACCGGGATGATCGAACGTGTCGAAGTTATGCGCGGTGGTGGTTCTGCTCTCTATGGTGCCAACGCCATCGGTGGCACAGTGAATATCATCACTAAAGAACCCCTGAATAACCTGTTTATGATCAGTCATAACCTGACTGCTATCGGTAACTCGGCCTACGATAACACCACCTCACTGAATACTTCACTAGTCAACAGCCAACGGGATGCAGGGATCTATCTTTTCGGAACTTCACGCCACCGCCAACACTATGATCACGATGGAGACCATTTTTCAGAAATCGGAAAACTCAAGCTGACGACTCTGGGATTCCGCAGTTTTTACAAACCCACCTCTCAAACCAAACTGACTTTAGAATACCACAATATCCGGGAATTCCGACGTGGAGGAAATCTATTCAGTCTGCCTCCCCACGAAACCGATATCACCGAACAGGCCGATCATGATATCAACGGCGGTGGGGTGGATTTCACCTTCTTTTCGAAAGATTATGCCCATAAACTCAATCTGTATTCCTCTGTCCAACACACTGCCCGTCAATCTTATTACGGAGCAGGTAAAGATCCCAAAGCCTATGGTAAGACAAATGACCTGACCGCTATTGCAGGAATTCAATACTCATACAATTTCAATCGTCTCCTTTTTATGCCGGCAGTATTGACAACCGGCAGCGAATATGTATATAACAAACTGGCCGATAAAATGCTGGGGTATCACCGTTCCATCGATCAAAAAGTTGATATCTACAGCTTTTTTCTCCAAAACGAGTGGAAAACAGAGCAATTCAGCTTCCTGCTAGGAGGCCGGCTGGACAAAAACAGTTTCATCGATCATATCATTTTCAGCCCTCGTATCAACCTGCGCTACAATCCCTTGAAAGCCATCAGCCTCAGAGCCAGTTATTCGGCCGGCTTCCGGGCACCTCAAACCTATGATGAAGATCTACACGTGACCGCCGTCGGGGGAGAAGTGTCGCTAATCCAATCGGATCCGAATCTAAAAACCGAAAAGTCGGGAAGTTATAGCGTCTCAGCCGACATTTATCATTCTTTCGGACGAGTACAAACCAATCTGTTGATTGAAGCATATTATACCAAATTGAAGCATATTTTTGTAGTCAGCCCTATCGGTTACGACGAAGAAGGCAACAAAATACTCGAACGCCGTAATGGTTCGGGTGCCAAAGTAAAAGGTATCAATCTCGAAGGAAAAATTATCCCTCACCGGGATGTACAAATCCAATTGGGGATATCTCTCCAGCAGAATAAATACAATCGTCCTCAATCCTGGAGTGACGATCCGGATACAAAGAAAACCCGTGAAATGTTACGTTCTCCCAACCGGTATGGCTATTTCACGTTTTTTACTTCTCCTTTCAAAAAATTCGGTATATCCGCTTCAGGCACTTATACAGGAAGTATGTATGTTCCTCACATGACCGGATATATCGAAAAAGACAAACTGGAAAAAAGCGGAGATTTCTTTGATGCCAATATTAAATTGAATTACGATTTTACCATCAGTGGAAACTATGTTCTTCAACTCAATTGTGGTGTCCAGAACATTTTTCAAAGCTACCAGAAAGATTTCGATCGGGGAGAATTCCGGGATGCCGGATATATTTACGGGCCGGGCCTTCCCCGTAGCTGGTTCGCCGGCATTAAACTCAGCCTGAATTAACCGGATCGGGTGATTTCTAACCATCGCCCGGAACTTCCTTCCCTACCACCCGGAATACCTGTTGTAAAATATGGCCTTCTTCATCCATCAACGTCAAGGTATGGCGACCTTCTTTCAGCCATACTTCTTGCTGATGGATGGAGTGGGTTACACCCAAAAACTGCTCGTCGACATACCAATAAATCCGGGCTTTAACCGATCGATGCACGGCTTCGAGAACCACACGTCCGGGTTTTCCTCCGAAATCCCTGGGAATAAAAACCCGGGTTCCCCGTTGGGGATAAATCATTTCCATCATCTCTTCCCCCTGAGGGTGACAATCCGGACGATAAGGCGGTAATCTGCGATATCCGGTATGAGTCCGGCAATAGTACCATTCCTGCACCGGTGGAAGCACAAACCAGGGCTGTATCCTGATCCGGTGTACCGGCTCACAATCCGAAGTCACCTGCCATTTTCCGGTAGCATCGAGATTTACCAAGCGGTGGTAAGGACACACCTGTGTCCTGCTTCCGGCAGCACAAACCCGGATGGTATCGGTCTCCTCACAATAAGCCGAAGCCCGGTAACCACTCCGATGACATACGACCACCTCTTTCATCTCCTCGGCCGGTTCGTAGAAATGCCGGTTCACAGGCAAAAGACCAGCGACCTCAAAGAGTACCGGAGCCGCAGCTCTCACCCCTACCAAACCCGGACGTCCTTCCCCGTCGGCATTCCCTACCCAAACGCCGATCACATACTCGGGATTCACTCCCACCGCCCAAGCATCCCGGAAGCCAAAACTAGTTCCCGTTTTCCAGGCCAGATTCATCGCCGAGACAAAATTTTTCCACCCCGATTCCATTTCCGGCCGTTCCACCTCCTCCAAAGCCTTCATGGTCTGCCAGATCGCCGAAGCTTTCAATACACTCCGATCCGCACTAATTTTTTTCTCTTCCTCATCTTGTCCTTCCGCTCCGCTATACTCCTCCCAAACCTTCAAACGGGAATATTCCCCGTCAAAATATTGTCCGTCCCTGTCATTATAATGATTCAATACAGCACTCATTCCTCCATACAAATTACAAATATCCCAAAGTGACGTTTCGGCACCACCCAAAATCAGACTCAGTCCATAATGATCGGCGTCGCGGTTTAAAGAACGAATACCCAATTGTTTCAGATCATCATAAAAACGGGCATATGAATAATCTTTGAGTAAGCGTACAAAAGGAATATTCAAAGATTGAGCCAAAGCCTGCCTGGCCGGTACGACGCCCTTAAAATCACGGTTAAAATTCGAAGGAGAATAACTTCCGAAACGGGAAGGGATATCGGGCACTAAGGTCCCGGGTAAAATAAACCCACTCTGTAACATGCAAGCATATAAAGCCGGTTTGAGAATACTTCCCGAGCTCCGAACGGCCTGGACAATATCCACGTCATTTCCCCGGCTGCCCTTCCGGGGAGCACTATTCCCGACATAGGCCCTGACTTCTCCGGTCGGGACATGAGCCACCAACACAGCCATGTTATAGATATAATTCTGGCTCAGTAAAGCAGTATGCCGTTCTACGATCTCATTGATCTTTTTCTGCAAGCGTCCGTCGATATATGTCGGGCACACTTTTCCTTTTCTTTCCCGATAAGCCTTAGCCAACAGATGGGGTGCCACAGTAGGGATATCGAACTTTTTTTCCGGCAAGGGCTCAGCCAAGGCCAGGTGGTACGAATCTTCGGACATCACCCCTTCCCGGTATAATTTGGCCAACAACCCGTCTCTTTTTTGTTTCAGTAAAGTATTGTTCTCAATGAGATAAAGCAGTCCCGGTGCTTTGGGTACCCCCGCCAGTAAAGCAGCTTCGGCCCAGCTCAGCTGTTCGGGCCGGCGGTTAAAATATTTCAGCGCAGCCGCCCGTATGCCGACTACATTCCCCCCAAAAGGAGCGTGTGAAGCATACATCTCCAAAATCTGTTTTTTAGAATAACTCTGCTCCATCCGTAGTGTCAGGAAAATCTCCCTTATCTTTTCAGGAACGGTACGGGGCGGATTTCCCAAAGCCAAACGCACCACCTGCATCGAAAGCGTACTTCCCCCACTGACCACCTGACCGGCCCGTATATTCTGCACTAATGCCCGGCACAAAGCCCACCAATTCACCCCCTGATGGGCTAAAAAATACCGGTCTTCGAAAAATAAAACAGAAATAACATAGCGGGGAGGCAAATCCTGAACCTCTTCAAAACGCATCTGCCCATCATCCGCCACCTTCATACCCATAACCTGCCCTTCCCGGTCGAGCAACACCGTAGCATAAGGGTCCTGAAACAAGGGGACCGGCAGTACAGACCACCAAAAAAGAAAGAGAATAATAAAAAGCATTACGGCGATCTGTTTTGATCGCCGGGAAATATTGCTCCATTTTACAACTGTGTTCATTCGTCCCCGCTTTTGCCTCCTAAAATACACACAATTCTAAAAATCCGAATCACTCGATTGCTAAATTTATCCTATAATTTTTGGCTTCTACCGACAAAGCGGAAGTTTTCTGCATCACTTCTCCATCCTGATTCTTCGCCTGGACAGTGTAACTCAACTTTCCCGAAACCGGCAATGTAAAATAACGATACCCCGTATCCTCCGCACCGGCAATAGTCACCGAACGTCCGCTTTCCGACACGATAGCCACAGCAATCTCTGTAAATTCACGGGCAAACGACTCGTCACAGCTCATGGCTACTCCCACATTGATCTGAGGTGCAGTCAAAGAAAGGGTAGTAATATCCCCTTCGATCACTTCAAAGGGTTCACTTTCGACACTATACACCGGATGCCCCGGCTCATCATTACCCGCTTCTGTTTGGTCAGGGGTAAAAGCTTTTACCGTATAATTCTCACCAACCGGCAAAGTTATCCGTTTAGAAAAGTCTGTTCCAGGAGCATAGTCCTGACCTTCTAACAAAACACCATTCTGTCGGATCTGAACCTGCAGACCTACATCCACGGCACGGGACAGGGGAATAATTTCTCCACCAATACTAAAGTGAATACTTTCTAATAATATAGAACCATAATTCACTCTCTGACTCTCAGATTTTTCACAAGAAGCACCCAAAATAACAGAAAAAAATATAATAATAATATGTATTTTCATCCCAACAAACTATTTATTATAATTCAATACAAAAGAATCCAACCAAAACTGCGAACCTTTCAAATAATAGTTGGAATAGAATGATCCACTACCCTCTTTACTAAATTTATCCTCCAAATGATCCCGGTCTTCTTTCGTTCCGGCTTTAAAAATCAATCTGACATGTGATATGGGTAACTGAACAAATTGCTCATTATAAACGACATCTAAATTTTGGGTTATGTAGTCAGATTGAGTATTATTCGACTTTATTTCCGCTCTACCTATAACAGTCTCCAAACCGTCTTTAATGTTAATTAACTGAATACTAATCAAATATTCATCGTCACCATAAGGAGAAGCTTTATACACAAAAGTCATGGAAGTCGGTCTGACATAAGCACTTTTGGCGTATATCGAATCTTGTCCGGAATCATACTCTCCGACACATACTATTCCTGAAGAAATATTTTTAATAACGCTTCCGCTTTTATTTCCAAAACTACAAGAATTACCCTGCCCCCACCCAATAGTCATCATATGGGCGACCGTACTACCGTTATCAGTTATCGGTAAAGTACTGGATTTTGAAACATAGAAAGCATTTACACCATTTGAATGACAAGTCAACGGATTTCTCGTTCCAATCCATCCCCCATTAAAAGTATATAAAGGGTTTCCGCTTTTAGGATAACTGGTTTCATATCCTTCATCCAAATTTGAATTGGGGATAGCCAAAGCTTCATATGTACGAAAACTCGTCACTTTCCCCGGTACCTGTCCCCGGTATTTAGGCCTTACATAATAAGTGCTCCCTGGTGTCAATTCATCCTTCCGCAAATCAGCAGCTAAAGTAGTCCAATTGGTTCCGTCCGTACTAAATTCATAGGTGATATCACTAAATTTAGTAAAATCTCCGGTTTTCACACTATCAGCCACCAAAGGATTTGCTGTAAATTCTTTGGTCCAGATATTTCCCGGATATACGCCAATAGAAAATACAGGCTTAATCGTCTTAACGGTATAATCCGCTTTATCACTCCAACGTTCGTTGGCTTTTATCCTCACCTGAAACTGATTGTCAGCATCTAAACCTCCATCTTTTGTCAACAAGGAAGAAGTCATTTCCGTGAAATCAATTTTTCCCATAGTAGCAACTTGATCTAAAGTCGGCAGAACAATAGCAGCATTTTGCAAAGCTTGCCGATCTTCCTCTGTTATTGTCGACAAAAGATAAGTCTTATTTAAAGCGGAAAGATTAGGATCGGCAAAATTCAAGGTTATCTCGACATCTTGTACCGGCCGAACGGCAGCATAGCTAATAACGGCAGTTTTAGCCTCTTCAGTTTCGGTATAAGTCAGGAGATTATTTTCATCGACTCCTTCTGCGGTGATTTTCGGTTTCGGCAGCCACTCCTGTGGCAGAGTTTCATTTACTGTAATTGTTTCTACAGCAGCTTCCACCTCTATATCTAAGATGACTCCTGTCAAACTCGACGTATCGAATTTCAATTTATAGTGATACCTTTTCCCTACTTCTATCGGCATCACATTAGCAAATCTCCGGGCATAAGGTAAACCATTCTCGATCCAGGTACCTTTTAAATAAAATTCCACCTCACTACCGGCTTTTATGTATGGATGTTCGCTACTCCCCGGATTCCATTTCAGAGTTTCGCCCCCCACAACCAACTCGATATAATAATTCTTCAACACTTTATCGAGTTTATCTGCATTTAAAAACTCAAAAGAAGCAACAGCATTCCCCACCCGGCACTGTAATACGACCTCCTGTTCTGTTCCGGACTCTACTATGACAGTTTCCTTTTCTGAAACATAATAAGGCGCATCCATAGCCAGCAGAGGGTTATCTCCATAAGATACCTGTATGGTATGTTCGCCACTTCTGAACAATTGTGCTCTTGCATTAAAATCGGCACAAGTACCTCCGAACACCAAGCGGTTATCCTCCAGGCGAATCATTTCTACCTGAAACCGATCGGTCAATTCAGGACTCAATGCGTCAGGCAGAGCCTTACTTATGACCCGGTCCGTTATACACAGGCGGATCCGGCCCTGTCCTCCGACCTCCGTTCCCTTATCCTGGCAAGCTATTTGCCCAAGCCAGACACAACATAAGAGTATATAATAGACTTTACGCATAATCATTCGTATAATAGTTCAAACTCATCTACATATAACTCACTTCCCGTCCCAACGGAACCGGAAACTTTAGACCCCGTAAAATCACCGCCATAACGACTGGAAGTTGCTACAATCGTCATCTTTGCAGGCTTTGCTTTTTTATTGCTATAAGCAATATCAAAACTAAATTCGGTATATCGGGTGACTGTCTCGCTCCCTACAAATTCTCCATAACCGATCAGATTATCACTTGCATCCCAAACTTTTACGTAAATATGGCACTGATCATTTTTCAAATCGGCAGGAGAACCTACATAATCCACGGGCATAGATCTGTATTTATACCATCCTTTCAAACCTGTCGGACGGGCTCCTGTGAAAGGACGTCCAAAAGAAACGCTGGCAGAAGGCTTTGTCATATTGGTCTTATAAGTACCGACAAACAAGTTTCCCGCAGCCGTTCCGACCAAATTAACTCCTCCTAAAGTAATCATACGAACCGCCCTCCCACTTACAGCATCGTCGGAAGGAGCTGAATTAGCCTCGAATCCTCCGGCCAATCCGGAAGTAACTCCCTCATTACCGGTTGCCCAGTAAGCCTGAGGATCCTCGTAATTATCGGCTACCGGATTCGGATACCAGTTCTTTCCATCCTGAGTCCAGGTATCAAAATTCAGATTAGGTACCTCTATTATTTTCTCTGTCGTAAAAGTCGCCTCATCACTGGTCTGTCCCTCAGCTACGATCCGCCAGAAATAAGTAGTTCCATCCTCTAAACCCGTCAATTCGGCCTTAAAGGCGGTACTACTCGTCTTTGTTATTGCTTCTGAAGCCAAAGTTGTCCATGTACTCTCACTCTCTTTTTTGTATTCAATCTCCGGATCGACACCTTGTTTGATTCCACCGGAAACGGTAGCATGTCTTGCCCATACGTCCGCTTCTCCGGGTGTCCCTATCGAAGCGGTTTGCACCACATCTACAATCCATTCTTCAAAATATTTACCAAGACGGCAAACAATAAACTTCTGAGGCCGGAAAAAATTCGTCACAGTCTGAGGTGACGGAACTACGGTTGCTTTACTTCCTCCCAATTCCATGGAATCGATTTGAATCTCATCCAATTTTTGCTCCTCGGTAACATAAATCAATACCGTTTTATTCGATTCATCGACAATAGCCTCTCCCACCTGATTTTTTACCTTAATAGCCCGGTGGATCACTTGTTTTACCTGAATCGTCCAATAATATTCCTGATAGGTTTGTAACAAGATTTTAGCAGGTTTTCCTAAACGCATACAAGTATTTGCAGCTGAAGGCAGAGCCTCAAGGGAATCGAACCCCCAACGGGGAAACTTGACGAACTTCACACAAGCGGCAGAATCAGGAGTCATCATTGCTTTGTCTGAAATTTTCAATTTCAGCACTTTCAGGCTATCGACATCCACATTACCGTCGACTGTGATATTGACTATATTTTTCGCTACATCAATTTCCGTCTCTCCCGTCTGCCCCTCTACCGTCATTTCCAGAATATTTCCGGGGATATAAGGATAAGGAACATCGTTCTTTATACACGAAGCCAATGTCAATAAGCAAATACAACCATACAATATCCTGACATTCATTTCTCCTACAAATAAAAGGTCATCCCAATATTAATCGAAAACAAGTCTATCTTAAAATTCCCCGAACTTTTATTATAATGTCCGGTTTCTACCTGATTACGAGTCTGCTGTATCCATTTAAAATCAAATCCCATCACTCCGACAGAAACTTCAACTGCTGCAAAGTTTGTAACGAAAGCAGCCAAACCGGGAGCAATACCGATCTGCAAATTATGGGTAGTCTGATAAGAACCAGTCTTATCATTTCCTTTACCGGAAGTATCTTTCCCCTGTCCATACCCATAAGACAAACGTGCTTCGTTAAAAAAACCGAATACTTTACTTTTCCCCAACCCCATATAAGTCCTCAGGAACCCTGAAACCATAAAACTATGGTCCCAAAAATTCTGGTCGGCTACATTAAAATCCAGATCGTCTCCCAAATCCAGATCCAGGTTATCCAGATTGATGTATGAACGGGCATACGCCAAACGTAATCCCGCTGCCACGTTATCTGCAAAAAAGTATCCGCCAAACGGACTGATTTTAAATGTATAACCGTCACCATTCAAATCTTTCAATACCAACAATTTAAAATCAGTACTTCGAAGTTCCGTATAAGAGAGCGTGGTGCCCACTAACCAGGCTCCTTTCGGTACAAAGAGCCCAGTCTGTATCTCACGGTCAAATTTTAATTGTGCCTGAGCAGCGGTCGCCAAGCAAACAAAGAACACAAAAACAAATATATATCCCTTCATCTATTTGTAATATGTCAATTCGAACTCGTCAACCCAAAGCGTACTACCGGCCCCCACACGCCCGACAACTTTCGAGCCTGAAAAATCACCACCATAACGGCTGGAAGTAGCAACAATCGTCATCTTCGCAGGTTTAGCCGTTTCATCGGAATATTTCACATCGATCTCAAAACGAGTATAAGTAGTCACTTCTTCTTTACCGACAAATTCTCCGAATCCGATTTCATTATCATCGGCATCCCACAGCCGGATATAGATATTACATTCGTCCATCGGCAATTCTTCCGCAGACGGAACAGACCCTTCATTCGTTTCATGCGGTTCATATTTATAATAACCGGATAATTTTACAGGGCGTGCACCGGTATAGGGACGACCGAAAGAAACGCTGGCAGCAGGATTTGTCATATTTGTTTTATAAGTACCGATAAACAAATTTCCTGCAGCCGACGTCACTAAAGTAACACCGGTAATCGTACTCATTTTCGCAGCATATCCTCGATATGCCTCATCCCCTTCTACCCTTACAGTAATCGGATCACGACTACCGGCAAGGAACGAAGTCACACCGGAATTTCCACTAGCCCAATAGGAATCGGCAGCATCAGCATTCGCATACCAGTTCTTTCCACTTTGCGTCCAGGTATCAAAATTCAAATTCGGTACTTCCTGAAAATCCTCTGTCGTAAATACACTCATAGCTCCAACTTTCGCCCCGCATGCTATACGGTAATGGTAAGTCGTGCCGAAATCAAGTTGAGCCGTCTTTGCCGAATACACCCCATTGTCCCCTAACGTAGCAGCAACAGTAACCCACTCAGTCCCATCAGCTTTTTTATATTGGAATTCGATTGGGTCGGTCTCACTGCTTAAATCGGAAGTCCCATAAATATAAGCAAACTGCCCCCACGCATTCGCCTCTCCGGTATGCAAAGCCGGATCAGCATCGGATGTCAAAGGCACGACAATCGAAACGATATAATTGTGAGTCGTCTGATCGACCGTAATATTAAAATCACCTGTACCTTCATTCGTAACATCATATTTAATGCTGTAATGATATTGTGCCTGTACATCTGTGATAGACTTGCCGAGCGTAAACGATTTGTTGTCGGTATTGGTCAAACTCAATGTCGCAATAAGATCCGCAGCCGGAAAATAAGCAGACCGGCTTTCATCCTGAACAAATTCTACACTACCGTATTGGTTTTTGACTTCACAGGAATATGCCTTAAAATTTTCCTTAAAATTATCGGAATATTTTACAGACACCATACATTGAGCTAATTTGCAACTTACCTCAACCGGTTTGACTACATCCTTTTCCACTTTTACGTCTGTCTGACCGGCATAATAAGCCTTTCCTTCAAAACCGACAGCATGCACATCTTTATCGGCAGAATAAGCTTTCACAACATAAGTCCCTGTCGGTAAAAGCAGGCTTTCTCCCTTTAAAGAAGTCCAGTCATCCACATGCCTTATCACCTCCCCGTCCCGTATCAGATCAAGTGCTATTTTTTCAGTCGTTTCACCGGTTGCTTTACTTGTCGGAATCACAGTCTTATTCAACTCCACCGACGAAAACTGCAAATATCCGAATCCTTCCTTTAAACTATCCTGACAGGCCCCAAGGAAAAATGACAATAAAAAAATTGAATAATATCTTTTCATTTTCTACTCCAAATTTGATGCAACAACCGTTAAAGTACCGCTCACCGGTTCACTGACTCCATCTTCTACGGTTAACGTAAAAGTATTCGTACTCGGAGCATATAAATTCAACAATACCATAAAATCCGTCACATCGAACAGATAAGAAGTCTTTCCTTTTATCGGATCGTCAGGATCTATCAAACCGATTCCATCCCCACTCTCTAAAGAATTACTCAAAACATCAAATAATTCTCCTGGATTGGCAATATCGAATTCCTCAGCTAATCCGAAGCCTCCCAATGTTGCCATAAACTTCTCATTATCGGAATCGATTTTTACCAATAATTTAGTAATTCCCTTAGGTGCAGAAATATTGACCAATACCTTTTGTCCCTCCGATAAGGGTAAATTATAAGTTTCACCTAAACCGGTCACTGTAATTTGGTCTTTCCCGGGATCATCCGGATCAGGTACATCCGGATCAGGCGTAGAACCACCATCACCGTTAAATACGATATTTTCTGTTGGAATCTCGATCGTCAATCCCGTCTCGTTCATCGTCAGATCGACCGAGATATTCAATTCGATCTGAGTTGTAGGATCTACCGAAGGTTCATTGCCGGCATCAATATTTACCGTAAATTCATCTCCTGATACCAGATTACTATTTCCTTCTGCATCAGCAGGTTTAGTTACAGTATAATTTTGAGCGATCTGAGTGTTTGCCGTCGTCGTAGCTTTCACTGTCAGCTGTACACTATTCTTCTTCTCCGGTACTTTAAAAAAGAAAGTTTTCCCTAACTGTTCTTTTTCGAACACTTTGACTCCTGCCTCTCCATTAGTCACTGTAATTGCATAATCATCCTGAAATTGTTTTTTAAAATTATCTGTAAACCTTACTGTAACTGCAATATTTTGCAATTTACAGATCGTATTTACTTTCGTGGTTTTTCCCGCCAGGATTTCGAATTCTGTTTCACCTCTAAACCAAGGCCTTTCAGAAGCATTCACATTACTACCATCATAGTTATAGGCAACTACTTTATATTTCCCGGTAACCAATTTTACCTGTCCTTGAGTCAACAGATCGGCATAACTATCATAGCGATGTTCTGTCGTTCCTGATATCATATTAATAATTTCGACCGGATACAAAGTCGCATCCACATCTTTTGAATCAAAAGCAGCCTTTGTCGTTTGATTCTGACCGTTAGAAACCACATCCAGAGTAAACCAACCTTCTTCCTGCTGATCTTCTTTCGAGGGTAATTTTTTAAGTTCGTCCCGCATCTCACAAGCCATAAAGCCCAAAGCCAGCAGGCTCAATATTATATAATTATTCGTTTTCATCATTTTTTCTTCATTAATTTCCTACTTCTGTGTCTTCTCCAGGTAAAAATTCATCCGGTATTTCAATAGGGTATTCCTGAATAGTAACGGAATCATCGATCGTAACGGTAATACCATCAATTTTACCCCCCTCGACGTCAATCATTTTCGGTTTAATCGTAATTGTCAGAAAATCGCGCGGTTTAATCGATACCACTTGTTCCCCAAAATTTTCAGGACTTACAGTCACCCCTTGTTTATCCTTCAAATCGAAAGTCAAGGTCAAAGTTTCACCGGCAGCATCCGCTTTGAAAAAAGCATCTTTATCCACATCTTCTTTTGCCATTACAAAAGGAACCGACAAATGCCTCGTACTCAAATTTACCTTACAATCTGAATAAAACTCGAAGAAATTATCCTCGAATTTAATATTTACTTTCACATTGGCAGGTACACAAGTAAACTTCACCTCCCGGTTATCCCCTTTCACTAAATTAAAGGTTTGTGATCCCTCTACATAAAGTTTATCATATCCGGCAGCCACATTCTCACCGTAATACGCCCGGATAGAATAATTTCCCGGTTCCAATTTTTTAGCCAACTCCATATCTCCATATTTCACCGTCTCAAAAATAGTACCGTCTTTAGAAAGCTCCACCGTATAATTATCTACATTCTGATAGGCTAAAACATCAATTGCCTTCGTCTTTACAAAAGAAGGATCAGCCAAAAGACAGAGACTCACTTCTGCCGTCCCCTCTCCGGAAAAATCACTTTCCGAATGGCAAGCAGCCAATAGGATAATCCCTAACATACAAACAAATAGTTTTCTCATAAATTCAATATTAGTCTATATTTTATACCAGATATTCTTCAATATCAAGAACATTATTTAATTTTAAACGTATTCCAAAGTATAATAGTTTTAGATGTTGGGATAGAATTATCTCCTATATATACATACAAAAAAATAACAAAAATTATGCCGAAGTCTGATCAAAGTTTAAAATATACAAAAAAAATCGCATTATTATATAAATAAAAAAACAGTCTGAAAGATTTTCAGACTGTAAAGTTTTCAGATATCCGGATCAATAATGGGCCAAACAATACCGATAAAGTCCGGCAACCGCATCTTCCAATAAATCGAGCACCAGCTCGAATCCTTGGGGACCTTCATAATAAGGGTCGGGAATTTCGGAATATGAAGTGGATTTCCGGCAAAAATCAGTCATTTTAAAGATTTTCGCTCTTTCTTCCTCATTTATTGCTGCACGTTTTAAAGCCTCGATATTCTGGTCATCCATACCGATGATCATATCGAACTCTGCAAAATCGGCAGTCGGATAAAAAGTACGGGCACGACTATCCAGGACATATCCCCGGCGGCTTGCGTGCCGGCGCATCCGCTCATCAGGAAGAGCTCCGGCATGTCCGCTATAAAGTCCGGCCGAATCGATCAAGAACTCTTTTTCTTTGCCCTCTTTCTTTATCCATGCCTTCATGATTGCTTCCGCACCCGGAGAACGGCAAATATTCCCCAGACATACAAACAATATCTTCTTCATTTAACTAAACAACGAATCGACAAATTCCTCCCGGTTGAATACCTGCAAATCTTCGATTTTCTCACCGATACCGATATATTTCACAGGGATCTTGAACTGGTCGGATATACCGATAACCACACCTCCTTTGGCGGTTCCATCGAGTTTTGTAATAGCCAAAGCGTTCACTTCCGTCGCCAGTGTAAACTGCTTGGCCTGTTCGTAAGCATTTTGTCCGGTGGAGCCATCCAATACCAACAACACTTCATTCGGAGCCTCCGGCAAGATCTTTTTCATTACGTTTTTGATCTTTGTCAGCTCATTCATCAAGTTTATTTTATTATGCAACCGTCCGGCGGTGTCGATAATCACGACATCAGCTCCGTCGGCCTTGGCTTTACTTAACGTATCGTAAGCAACAGAAGCGGGATCGGCACCCATTGCCTGTTTTACAATCGGCACTCCGACCCGGTCTGCCCAGATCACCAATTGATCGACAGCAGCAGCACGAAAAGTATCGGCAGCTCCCAATACCACTTTTTTACCGGCTTCTTTAAATTTATAGGCCAACTTTCCGATCGTAGTCGTTTTCCCCACTCCATTCACTCCCACCACCATGATCACATAGGGCACACCGTTTTCAGGTAATTCGAACGAAGCGGCATCGTTAACAGTATTCTCTTTCAACAAAGCGACGATCTCCTCTTTCAACACCCGGTTCAATTCATCGACACCCATATATTTGTCGCGTTGTACACGCTCCTCGATACGTTCGATAATCCTGACCGTAGTCTCGACACCTACATCCGAGGTGATCAAAACCTCTTCCAGATTATCCAACACCTCGTCATCTACTTTAGATTTGCCGACCACCACTCTGGCCAGCTTTTTAAAAACACTTTCTTTGGTCTTTTCTAACCCCTTATTCAGGTTCTCTTTTTTAGTCTTTCCGAATAATCCGAATAATGCCATTTCAATAAAATATGATAAAAATTTCAAAGCCCTAAAGTACAAATAATTTTAATATCAATATGATAACGTTTCATTAATTATTAAAACAAGCGTATAAATTAGTCCAAAAGCATACTGGCGATGAATCAGATCCAAGCTCCCTACAACCGAATAAACCAACACGATATATTCAACGAGAAAATGTCATCCCAACCCAAACAAGAAGAAAGAAAAAAACGAGATCCATTTTATTGAATCCCGTTTCCTATTTTTCCATCCGGTCGGATAAATTCAGACATTTTCCCTATCGGGCATTTTTATCTTGCTTTGTAAGCGATATCTTTGACGATACCGAATCCGGTATACGTCTCGCCGAACTGCGTTAAATCTCCGGCAAATTCAGGGACATCATAGAAGCGTAAAATTCCTTCGCTACCGGCTTCCGCATCGGAATTAACGGAGCCTACCGCCAAACGATACTGACAATCGATGGCAACATCGGGATAATGAATACTATATCCTAAGCCTAATCGCGGCAGCTTATTGAATTTAAGCATAGATACGCTGTTTTCGCCAGGCAGAATAAGAACCCGCCGGGCCGAACGAGTGGACATATCGTATAAATACACTTCATTGCCGCTATTATATATCAGGAACGGCAGAGTGGGGTGGAATGCGAAACAGGTTGCGTTCGCCAATCCCGGCGCTTTGGCAGCATCTATATCCATGTAGGTGCTCTGCACAGGCGAATCCTGATATTGTCCTACCGTAATGCCATATATGCTATATTGTCCCGCAGCATCTTTCAGCAAAGCGAACACCAGATTGCCGCCTCCCTGTCTCGTACCTGCCATGTAAACCATGTCCTTTCCCGTATTCCAGTCGAAAAGTTTAGCACCGGTCTCGGGCTCTTTGGGATCGAATAAATACTTTGTTCCGTTAGGAATCGCAGCATATTGCAAAAAGTATTTAAACCTCCGGTTCGTCTTATCGTACAGGATTCCGTTGTAACCGTTTGACCATCCGACACCGATAAAGGGAGCCATTTTGTAGTTAGGTTCCCCGAACGGCTCGTCTACGTTAATTTTCACATCATATAAAGCCGAACTACTGCTCATTTTTTGATAAACATCTCCATCTGCGGTAATGACTATATAGCTGTAATTATTTTCCTCTCTCACAATAAAGTCATCTATGGAGCGTGCAAATACCGTACTTCTCGGGTCATTAAAATTACGGTTGAAATTGCCGTTATAAGACCATATACAAAAACTATTATCTTCCGTATATAAATTTAAATAAGGAGAATTAGCTGTGTACAGCATATTACTCTCCAAAAGGATCTGACAAGCGCCATGTGATTCCGGTAAAAAGTCCAGCAGATTTCTCGAAACAGCAATCCGGTCACCAACCTCACCGATCATATCTATTCTGACTTTACGTTCGCTGCCTTCCTCACATAATACGACCCACCCTTTGGTCGTGGAGGTCACCACGCTCAGTTTGAATTCAGCAGAAGTGACAATATTGGTCCGCAAATCCTTCACCTTGAACCAGACAGTATAATTACCGGGATCTATTTCTGCCAGAATATTCAGATCTTTCACCCTACTGGAATCCAACAGCCTTGGTTCCAGGAAATCACCTCCTACCGGTCTATCGTAATAATAAGAAAATTCATAATTGGGATCATCGGCGTTAATCACCCCATCGAATTTCGAGGTCACGGCCGGTGACAATACCAGATTTTCCGATTTATACAATGCAGACATCAGCTCTTCCGGAATGCCGGTAATGGTCAGTTCGTCAATCTCCCTGTAATCGTAATTTCCCTTATCATCGTAACAAGAGAACAGACCGAGGACGAGACATAACAGTAATATAACATTGTGTTTCATTATTCTTTCTTTTTTTATTCGTATGCACTATAATCAACTAAATAATCTGAGCCCAATTGCATCAATGAACCGTCGAGTTCCCGTACCGGATTACCTTCATCAGCCCTTTTTTGCAATTCCATACGTGTGAGCACACATACCGACGGAGACACGTAATAGAAATTTTTCTGTGAGAACTGGGAATACGTCCATCCCATAACGGATAGTATAAAATTTAATTTAGTATGGGAATACTCACCCCAATTTGTTTTATAAAAATCCCAACTAAACGGTTTTGCAAATACCAAAGAATAGCGAATGGTAATCCGTTGCACGTCGATGGTGTCATTACCTACTATGCGTTTCTTGATGTATGCCTTAAAGTACTGGTTTTCTTCCAGTCCTAAGGTGATGTAACGCACAATTCCGTCTTGCAGTTCTTCTGTTTTTTTGACGTTAACCGTTACATAAGCCAATGCTTCGCCTTTAGGCATAATAAATTCTTCGGGTAGGGTGAAATCTTTCCCTTCTTCAACGGTTCCCCCTATCGTTTTAACGACAAAAGGACGATCCTCTTCCGAAACGTTCCCGAACAATCGAACAGGAATTCTCACCTGTGCATATTCTCCCACCACGGAGGCCAAGGAGTTATCGCGAGTGGTATCGCTATAATTGTAAATAACCGAAGCCCCCTCACGGGTAGTACTTGTATAATAAGCAAAATAAATTCCCGAAGTGCTATCCGACTCTCCTTCATAGTAGATCGCTTCGTTTTCCCCACAGCCAGCGAGCAGCAAGGAATAACCAATGATAATAAATAATAGTTTTTTCATGATACTCTAATTTCTATATTTGATTTCACTATCCGGCAAATTCGGAACATACTTAGCATTACTCATTGTGATGTTGGTATTGGAGGAACCCGATTGAATTTTTGCAGTGTTTGTACGCTTATAGTAGAACCATAACTGTCCTTCACACAGAAACTCTTTGGAGTATTCTTTGGCCAATTCGCCCTCTAATCCTGTCGTCACCTGCACCTGATTACCCCTTCTCAGACGGTGTGCGTTCAGGTAATCGTATTGTGTCTGCTCTTCCGTGGCACATTCAGCAGCAATCAGATACATCTCGCTCACGCGAATCAACGGCATCAGCTTACCGTATACCAGGTCGGTGTCTGCAATTTTACGCAACCGCACATTCATCAGCAGATTCGTTTCTCCTATGCCATTGGAAGCTTCCCACCAATTATACCGATAGTCACTCAACGCATCATCGCCGAACAGGTTCTGTACTCGCTGAGCCGCCGGTATCAGTTTATTGGAAGAACTCGCATTAGAGGAGTTGAAATAGGTGTTGTACAAATCTTCCTTGTTTTCATTCAACAGAGAGAACAACACTTCCGATGAAAACGAACGGTCCGGATTGGAGTAGTCGGTAGCTGCAGCCCGTGTTACCGCCGGATATAAAGTTTCCGCTTCCGGATTTTCTATAATCATTTTAGCATATTTCAATGCCTCTGTCTTGTTGCCGGCCCAAAGATAAACCCTGGCTTTCAAAGCCACCACTGCATAATAATTGAGCCTTAATCCGCGAAAACGGTAAGTGTTCCCATCATTATCATGGTCATCATCATTGACAGCCATCAGCATCCCTTCACTCACTGCCGGATCCCAATTTTTCAAGATACTTTCCGCTTCTGCCAAATCCGTCAGTACTTTTTCGATCACCTCGTTGCCTGTCAGCATACCGGGAGCGGACACGGAAATCGTTTCTTTGTAAGGGATAGCTTTTGAATCAAGCTGGGTGGGTAGCGGCCCGAACATCCTCAACAAATCGAAATGCAGAAATCCTCTCAATGCCAAAGCTTCCGCTCTGATTAAATTATATTGTTTGTCATTCAATACTTCACCATGACGCACTTCGGCATTTTCCAAAATATTATTACATTCAAGGATCTGCTTATATGCTTCGTTCCAATAGCTCTCCAACCGGAGTTTTACCTGCTCTTGTGTAAAGGCGTACTGCGACAGATTGTAAAACATTTCCTGACTTTGTGACACATTATAACGTTGTGCCATTACCTCCACGCCTTGTACAGTCAGGAAACCACCATAAAGATTGGAACTGAGCAATTCGGTATATACCCCGTTCAATGCCCCCCAGAATCCACTGACCTGAGAAAATACCCGGTCTTCTGCAATACGGTCCGACGGTTGGATGTCTAACCAGTTGTTGCAGGCCGTACACATCAGCAGTCCGACGACAATACTACTTGTTTGTTTGAATATATGTTTCATGATAATTCGATTAATGGTTAAAATGATGCGGAAACGGATAATGAGAAAGACCTCGCGAACGGATATTCCGTACCCCGTTCCGTCTTAATGGAGGAGATTTTGAATACATCGTTCATGTAAGCATTCACTCGCAAAGCCTTTAATCCGAACTTTGCTATCGCAGCCGAATCGAACTCATAGCCCACCCGGAAAGATTCCAGGGTCAAGGTATTGTCGTCCTCCACAAAACGAGACGACATCTGTGTCGAACCGGTCAGGTTGATGGCTTTGTATTTAGCACGGTCTCCCGGATTCTTCCAACGGTCATAAAAAGCCCGTTTATCCTGATTGTTGTTCAATCCGGCAGAAGTGATATTTTCCACTTTGTTGAACAACGAACTGTTAAACATCTGTCCGCCGCACCGGTATCTGAAATCGAAATTTACGCTGAATCCCTTATAAGTAAACGAACTACCGAAAACGCCCTCTATTTTCGGACGATCTGTTCCCACTTTCACCTCATCCGAAAAACTGAAATCGTATGTATACGAACCGTCTTTCTTGATGAAAATCTCCTGTCCCGTAGCGGGATCGATACCGGCAGAACGTACGGCCCACAAATCATCGGGACTGGCTCCATCATAATAACGCTTCAGATTAGTGTTTTGCCCCTCCTCGTTGAATTTGTCCAAAGAATTGCCGATGTTGTCATATTTAGACTTCTGTGTACGGAAGTTATACCGCAACGACCAAATGATTCTTTCGCTCGGACGATAGATGGGAGACACCGTCACCGAACCGTTAAAGCCATTCGAACGCTGTTCGCCGATATTGGTCAATACGGTAGTTACACCGACAGAAGCAGGCACGCTGATGGATGCCAGTACCGGATCGGTATTTTTGTCGTAATAATCCAATGTGAAGGACACCCTATTCTGAAGTAGCGTCACATCCACTCCGATATTCCTGTCCAGAGTCACCTGCCATTTCAGATCAGGGTTACCCAAAGCGTACAGGTTGATGGCCTGCTCGAAATAGTTCCGCTGGCGGTTGTTGAAATTGTACGTCGTGATGCTTTGATAGGATGCAAAACTTTGGTTTCCCGGATTACCGATAGAGGCCCGGATTTTGAGCATCTGAAACAGATCGGTATGATCGGCAATGAAAGATTCGTTGTGCAGGTTCCACGCCAAACCGAATGACCAGGTGTTCATATAACGATGGTTGCTCCCGAACACGGAAGAACCGTTCATACGCCAGGTCACATCCATCAAGTATTTGCTATTGTAGGCATAACCTCCGTTGAAATATACGCTCATCGACCGCGACTGGGAGTCGCCGTAAGAGGCTTTGCCGTTCTCCGGATAACTGTTGGCGAATGCAGGCGTATCGTACGCACCTTTGGGAAAACCAATAACCGAATATCCGTTTCTTTCTGACTGTGAATTAGAGAAACTGGCACCACCCACCACATTCAACCGGTGTCTTTCGGCGAATATCGTTCCGTAAATAGCGGAAAATTCTCCATCATAGTTAAAACTTTTGGTATTGGAATAGGTCAAAGATCCTTTCTTCAGTTCCTCGGTATCTTCAAACCGCGTATCCTCCGGCGAAATGAAGTCATCCGTCTCCGAGGTGGTTCTGGTTATTCCTATCCGCCCCCTCAATTTCAAAGATTGAAACGGATTATATTCAACCGCAAAATTATCCGTAATACCTAACGATCGCTTAAGCGAACGGCTATTCAGGCTGGCATTCCACAGGGGATTAGGAGCTTCTATGTAATCCTCCACATACTCCAGCCATTTTTCCACCTGGCCATCTACCCGTTTTTCATAATAGGGATTAGCGGCAGCATAAATAGAGAAATTTACCACCGGATCGCCTGAATTGGAAAGATTCACCGTCAGTTTATTGCTGAATTGTAATTTTCCTTTACGATACAACAAGTCCAGATTACCACTGAACAGATTTTTCTTCGAATCCTTCATCACACCGGTCACTCCATTATAACTTAAACCAAAACCGTAACGCATGTGTTCATCCCCACCCTCTGCATATAGGTTGTGACGGTGGTTGAAACCCATCCGCAACGGTTCCGATAACCAGTAAGTATCCACCCCACGCGCAACCGAACGCAGATGGTCGTTATGCAGTTGCTGGAGTTGCTCTCCTTCTGCGAAAGTCCCTCCCCAAGTACTGACTTTATAACGGCCAGCGTATTCCTCAAACGCCACTTTTTCTTGGGCATTCATTAGGTTATAACTGGAAAGATCCGGCAATTGAAAATTGAAATTACCCGAATAGGTTACCCGCAATTTTCCCTGAGCCGGTGTTCGTGTTTCAACCACAACTACGCCGTTCGCAGCTTTGGAACCGTAAATCGCCGTTGAAGCGGCATCTTTCAGAATGGTAATAGAAGCGACCCGGTCCATATCTAAATCTACAATCGTCTGAAGGGTGGTTTCGAAACCATCTAAAATGAACAGCGGCTGGTTGGGATCGGCTTCCAATTCCTCTTTCATCCCGATGATGCTCGTTTTGCCCCGGATTTCGATGTCAGGTAACCGGTTGGGGTCTGAACCCCATTCATTACTCTCGACAATCGCAAATGCAGGATCAAGACTTTTCAAACTTTGCAGAATGTTTTGGTTTCCCACTTCCTTCAATTTCTCCGCCGTAAACGTGGAAGCCGACCCTGTGAAATCGCTCCTTTTTCTTTCATAAATACCTGTCACAACCACTTCATCCATGGCTGCCACTTCCTCCTCCATGACCACGTTTATCGTATCTTTGCCCGTATACACCACTTCGCGGGTTTTCATCCCGATGAAAGAAAACAGTAAAGACAGATTTTTAATCTCCGGTATATTTAACCGATATCGTCCCTCCTGGTCCGTTGCCGTACCTAAGTTCGATCCCTTTACAATTACCGTTACCCCCGGAAGAGGCATTTTATCCTTATCGGTCACCTGACCGACAATATTCAAGACATTCTTTTTTTCTTCCGGAACTACTTTCAACACAATGAATTCATCCATAATCTCGTAAGTCAATCGAGTCCCTGTTAAAATTTTATCCAATACGGTTCTCAAATCCGACTCCATAAATCCAGCCTCGACAATCTTGTGCTTATCCAGTTCATTATTACTATATACCACCGTTAAACCGGTCTGTTTCTTGATCTGATTAAACAATTCCAAATAAGTCACAGTTCCCGCCCCGATAGTAATTTTAGCCTGAGCCCCCACATTCGCAACTGCCAGATGCATACTAACCAACAATAAAATTACGCTTAGTTTGATAAGCTTTAAAAATCTTCGTAGCCCAAAATTACGTACAAAGAGCCACCTCATTCGCTTTTTTTTCATACCTTTGTAAATAAGTTAATTATAATAGTTAACGAACTCCTATCTCGGATCGTGCGTCACCACTATCCGGGATTTTTTATTTGTTGTCACATAAGTTCTATTTCTTCGAAGAAACTGTCACTCTGTTTTCTTTCAAACTAAATGTCACATCGGTTGTTTTAGAAATCATATCCAGCACATAATCCAACGTCCTATACTTCGTCATTGCACCGGAGAAACGCATTTTTTTGACTGCTTCATCACTAAAAACAAACGTCACTCCATACCAACGGGACAACTTCACAGTCAACTCCTCCAAAGACATGTCTTCAAAGTTAAATCGTCCCGCCTTCCAATCCACTATCGCCGCCACATCGCCTTTCCGGATAATCGTTTCTCCCCTTTCCCGATTTAAAGTCGCAATCTCCCCGGGAACAAGTACATAAACTTTATCCTTTACATCAAAACTCACCTTTCCCCGTAATAAAGCGACCTCTGTTTGTCGGTCTTCCCGATAAGCCGACACGTTGAATGCCGTTCCCAATACGTGTACTTTTGTTTCTCCCGCCAACACGTAAAACGGTTTCCGCGAATCAGAAGTCACCTCGAAATAGGCTTCTCCCTTTAATTTTACTTCACGGATATCCTCGCCGAACCGATTCGGGAATTCCAATTCCGAATCCGAATTTATCCAGACTTTCGTACCGTCGCTCAATATGACGAAATACTCTCCTTTTTCAGGTACGATAACCGAACTTTTCCCTATTTCTTCTTCTTCTGCTCCTTCTCTATCTTCAAACCGCAAGCCACCCGTTGAATCCTGAATTACCTTAACTCCAAAGACATCCGCTACCTGGCGACTTTCTCCCTCCTTCAATTCAATCGGTTCCCCCGCATTCATCACCAGAATGGCCTTCGGCGAACCGGACTCTATCTTTACTACTTCCGCAACCGGAACAAACTTTTCTGTTGGCATCTGCCGAATCTGCCATACAAAATACACTCCTATCAAAACAATAATTATAGCCGCTATACGCATCCACCACAAATACAACCGCTTTTTACGATTCACAAAGACCGGAGTAATACGTTTCCACACCCGTTCCTGTGTCCGGTCTAACCGTCGCCACTTTCCCACAGCCGCGACCCGCATTTCTACTCGAAGTATCTTTCGAAACTGCCCGATATGTTCCGGTGAAGCCTCCAACCACTTCATCAGTGCAATCCGATCTTCTCTGGAAAGATCTCCCCGCACATATCGGTCAGCCCATTCATCTAATTCATTCCATGTCTCCATAATTCCTCATCTTTTATATATAGAAAACAAAAAAGAAAATCGGGTGAATCAAAAAAAATTTTTTTTCACAGAAAATAACCAAAACCTAGTTTACATGATACTCAATACACGTAAAAATTCATACAAAATCGCCTCGGCACAACACCAATCCGACAATATCTCCCCTTAGTCATTACACCAGGACACCATCGGTATCTATACGCAACACGAACACCGGAGATGAATAAGTAATAGAATAATCCTACCACAGGAATTTGGAATAAAGTTGTATATAAATACCCAAATAAATTTGTATTTTTGTCTGCGATGTGGCGATAAAAGATGGAAAAAAAGAAAAATAGAGCAGAAAAAAAAGAAAGATTCGAGCATATTTATAAAGAATACTCGAAAGCGATGTACCTGTATGCTCTTAGTTTTTTGGTCTCGGAGGAAGAAGCGGAGGATGCGATTCAGGAAGTGTTTATCAATTTCTGGAAAGACAATACGTATCAAAAAATCCAGAATGAGGTAACGAAGACTTACCTGTTCCGATCGGTAAAAAATAACTGTCTGAACCGACTGAAAAAGAAAGATGTGTTGCGGGACCGCCTAGATTTGTTCCGGGAGGATGTCGCAGAGGAGGAAATGATGATGTGGAATGACACGTTGATCCAAGAAGTGGGAACTGCAATTGAGGAAATGCCTGAACAGACCCGAGAAATTATTCAAGGTGTATTTTTTCGGGAGATGAAATATCAGGAGGTAGCAGACTATCTGGGTATATCTATAAATACAGTGAAGACGTTGTTAAAGAACGGTATGCGTCACCTTCGGGAACGCTTTGCCGAGCGAGTGGATCTATTCCTTATTATTGTTTTAATAAAAAAAGTAGGTATACAAAGGAAGGAAAAGGAAAGCTTTACTGAATGATTAGCCAAAAGTATTTAGCGGCAGACTAAGTCCGGCTTCCGGTACGACCGGTCAAACGTTTCTGACCTTGAGGCTCTTCGAGATATTCGGCCTTAAAAATCTGAACACATAAAACAAAGATAGAAAGCAACAAAGGTCCGAAAATAATCCCCATAAAACCAAATAAGGATAAGCCGATAACCACCCCGAAAATGGTAATCAAAGGATGTGTATCCGCCATTTTCCGCTGCAAAACCGAACGGATCAGATTATCGACATTCGCTACGATTACAATACAATAGACCGATAAACCCAAAGCCATCCACCAATGTCCGGTAGCTCCGATGTACAGAGCCAACGGAATCCATACGATAGCCACGCCGATCACCGGGATAACCGTAGCGAAACAGGACACAACTCCCCACAGAATCACTTCAGGTGCACCGAAAATATAATACCCCAACATAGCAATTCCCCCTTGAATGATGGCTAATAAAGGTACTCCGATAGCATTGGATTTTACCACCATATGAAATTCGTGCAGTACATCCCGCTTATTCCTCTGGTTAAAAGGTAAAATATCGATAATATAGTCCTCCATTTTCCGTCCGCCCACCAACATAAAATATAACACCAATATCAATACCAATACGTTGATAATAAAGTTACTGATACTCCCCATCAAGATTTGGCCGACTTTAGGCAGTACCGATAATAAAGCACCGATATTCCCTTTACTCAAAACATCGTATCCGGTCTTTTCCTGAACAAGCTTAGAAACATGCCCGATGGGCTCCATCAAACTTTTAGGATCGAGATTGATCGCCTGCAATTTACTGATTAAAAGCCAGACGACCAGAGATATCGGAATCAGAAAAATCAGAATAGTCTCGATTAACATGAGGGTAGCCATCAGGCTTTTTTTCATATGTTTCTTTTCTATCAGATAGAGCATCTGATTGCGAAGCAGGATATAGATGGTCGCTGCCCCCAGCAGTCCGCCTAAAAAAGGAGTAGCCTTGAAAAAGATCACCACTCCCATCACCAGGATAATGGTAATGAGGGAATACTTCCAATACTGTTCTTTCGTACTCATCTTCCACTTTTCTCTTGGGCCCATTCGAGAATAGTCGGACTTTGAATATTTACTCCGAATTTCCGGGCTTTCATCAAGATCCGGCGTGCCAGCTCTTCTTTTTTATCTTCAGGAGCATACCTGAAATAGGCTTCAGCTGCCCGGACATGCGGCGCATCGGGCATTGGAAATTCGCGGGTTTCGGGAATACCGAAATCTTCGTCTTTCAATTCGCATCGTTCTTCTGTGTTCAGTTTATCGGCAATCTGTCCTTTCATAGCAAATTTTTTCAATTACAGAGGTTCTAAGGTTGCAAGAAAATAAACCTGACCGTTGCAACTTTCAAATTGTACGTTCGATGAGTTTAGAAAGTTATCGAATTGCAGGAGCCTATGAGCACTTTTTTACCGTCACAGATGTACCCCATCGCAATTGAGAAGCTGAAAGATTTCACCGATCAGGAAGACCATGATCCGACACTTATCAAGCACGAAGAGAGGCCGATCGTTTTCTGATTTTACCGGAAAATATCGTCAGCGCAGCTTGTTACGGTTAAAATGCGGGCCGGCTTTACAAATAAAAAATAAAGTAGAAACGACGGTCAGGCAAGCTCCGAAAAGGTAGGCATGATTATATCCTCCGAAAGCCTGAGCGATGGCTCCGCCACACATCAATCCGATCCCGATCCCGACATCCCAACTGGTCAGATAAGTAGAAGTAGCCGTACCCCGTTGACTATTGGTGCCCAGATTGACGAACAAGGTATTGAAAGCCGGAAACATCGTACCGAAAGCCAACCCCTGTAAAAGAGCGATTACCAGAAAAATGACAGAAGTAGCTCCGGCATTCCACTTCACCCAATATGCACAGGCCGAGAGTGCAAAAAAACTGGCACAAGCCAGATACATCCCCAAAGAGATCACCTGGGTAATTCTCCCTTTATCGACCTGTTTGCCGGAAAAAATACGGGATACCGCCAAACCGACAGCCATAAAAGTGAAGTACAATCCCGAGCTCACCCCGATCCCTATTTCTTCGGCATACATAGCCACGTAACTGGTAGTCATCCCATACGGAATAGAAAGCAATAAAAGTGAAATACCGGCCGGTAATCCCTTTACAAGAAAAAAGCGGTCTAAAGAAATCGGTTCCCGTTTCACCGGTTGTTTAAAGGGCGTTTTTACTAAAGAAGCCATGATGAAGCCCAGACTTCCGGACACCAGCGAACAAGTAAAAATAACGGCATACGAACAATGTCCGTGCATAAACAATCCGGTCATCGGCCCGAAGCTCATGGCAATATTATTGGCCAGTCCATAATAACCCAAGCCTTCTCCCCGCCGGGAAGAAGGCAGGATATCTATGACAATCGTATTTCCTGCGACAGACACCATCCCAAAGGCAAACCCATGTACAATCCGTAAAGCGATAAACAAAACCAAAGTTCCGGCTAACATATACCCTCCGAAAATAACGGTGAAGACAAAATAAGCGAGCAGATACAAAGGTTTCCGACTGAAAGTATCGAGCATATACCCGGAAAAAGGCCGGATACACAAACACGCCAGCGTATAGCAAGACAAAATAAACCCGATCATCGACTTACCTGCCATAAACTGCTCTTTCAAATAAAACGGCAATACCGGCAATAAAAGATAAAAACCAAAAAACAATAAAAAATTAGCACACAAAATATAACAATAATTCGATGTGACAAGCTTGTCTTTCGCCATACATTTTTTCTGCAAAGGTAATTGATTTAAAAGAAATAACATACCGGCGTAATTTGTTACTACCGATAAAGCAAAAAGATTAGGGCCATACGATTACGTATAGCCCTAACCATAATTGTTATGTGAAGCAGAGATTATTCTTCGTTCAAAGTAACACGTTTAAATCCAACACAAGTAAGATCCTTATTTTGCTCTTTCAAATAACTGTCGATAGTTTTCTTAGGATCTTTTACAAAACTTTGCTCCAGCAAAGTAGCTTCTTGGAAGAACTTGTTAAGACGGCCCTCGGCAATCCTATCCAGCATTTCTTCTTTCTTTCCTTCTTGACGAGCCTTATCTTTTGCTATTTCAAACTCTTTAGCTACAACATCGGCGGGCATTTCGTTACGATTAACCGCAATAGGAGCCATTGCTGCAGCCTGCATAGCTACGTCGCGACCAACCTGGAAATCAACTTCAGGTAGATTAAAGCCGACAACTGTAGCCAATTTACTTCCCATGTGAATGTATGACATGGTAGAAGGAGCCTCAAGATATTCATAATAACCGAGTTCCATTTTTTCACCTGTCTTTCCTATTTCCTCCACAATAAGTTCCGCAACAGTTTTGCCATTCAACGTCATTGCTTTTAAAGCCTCCATATCGGCCGGTTTATTCTCAAGTGCAGCATCAAGAATAGCTTGGGTAAGCGCTACAAAATCTGCATTCTTAGCAACAAAGTCCGTTTCGCATTTCAAAGCAACGATAGCAGCAAATGTTCCTTTGTGAGCGGCCAGTACACAACCTTCGGAAGCCTCACGATCTTCTCGTTTTGCTGCAACTGCCTGACCTTTTTTACGGATAATTTCTTTCGCGGCTTCCATATCGCCGTTTGCTTCGTTCAAAGCATTTTTACAATCCATCATACCAGCTCCGGTTAATTTACGGAGGTGACTGATTTCTGCCATTGTAACTGCCATATTTTTTATCTCCTTTAAGTTTTAGTTAAGAAACGAACAAAGAGCAAGACCTTTTTCGGGCTCTCACTCTTTATTCCGTTACCGGATAATTATTATTCTTCAGTATCTTTGAGGAACTTTTCTGCTACATTAGCATTGAGAGCTTCTTCGTCCTCTTTCTGAATTCTTTTTGCCACACGAGCCTTTTTCTCCTTTTTGGGAGCATTCTCACCTTCAGCAGCAGCAGTGTCTACTTTTTCTGCCTTACGTTCTTCCAAACCTTCGGCCATTGCACCGCAAACAGCATCCAGAATAACTTCTATAGATTTAGAAGCATCATCATTAGCCGGAATAATGAAATCAATATTTGAAGGATCGGAATTTGTATCTACCATGGCAAATACAGGAATACCCAAACGGTTAGCTTCGCGAACAGCAATATGCTCTTTCATAACGTCTACAACGAACAAAGCTGAAGGCAGACGCGTAAGGTCGGCGATACTTCCCAGAGTTTTTTCCAATTTGGCACGCTGACGGGTAATCTGTAATTTTTCACGTTTGGAAAGATTATCAAACGTACCGTCTTTAGTCATTTTATCGATCGTGGTCATTTTCTTAACCGCCTTACGTATAGTAGGGAAGTTCGTTAACATACCACCAGGCCAGCGTTCTATAACGTAAGGCATATTTATGGCAGAAGCCTTATCGGCAACAACCTGTTTAGCTTGTTTTTTAGTTGCTACGAACAAAACCTTCTTACCCGATTTTGCAATCGATCTGAGGGCTGCCGCAG
>OGRG01000492.1_pt1 | contig 35356 bp, 24 predicted proteins | sample 1553501 | NCBI WGS metagenome assembly OGRG01 (sample SAMEA2580018, study PRJEB22360) | human gut metagenome | biome: human gut; feature: human-associated habitat; material: faeces | place: Denmark | collected 2008/2010 | reverse complement strand
CCAAGCTTCATAATAGTTCTCCTTTGTCTTTTTTAATTCCTATCAAGTATATAACAAAAATTTTCTTTTTACAAGTGTAAATTATGTTGATTTTATTCCTTGACTTTATTTGCCAAATAATATATTATATCTTTAATATTTTTTTAATGTTAATTTTATAACAAAAGGAGAGAGGGAATATGAAGCTTAACGGCTCCCAAATCGTTCTTGAAGTTTTAAAAGAGCAGGGTGTAGATACAATTTTCGGCTATCCCGGCGGAACGATTCTCAATATTTTCGATGAATTATATAAATACGGTGACACATTCAAGCATATTTTGACTGCTCACGAGCAGGGTGCGTCACACGCAGCTGACGGATATGCAAGGGCAACAGGCAAGGTTGGCGTTTGCTTTGCGACATCAGGCCCGGGTGCAACAAACCTTGTAACAGGTATTGCAACTGCATATATGGATTCTGTTCCGGTTGTTGCAATTACTTGTAACTATGCAACTTCAGGTCTCGGCAGGGATTCATTCCAGGAAGTTGATATTTGCGGTATCACAATGCCTATTACAAAGCATAACTTTCAGGTTGAAAATGTAGAAAAATTGGCTGATACTATTCGCCGTGCATTCTTTATTGCACAAAGCGGAAGAAAAGGCCCGGTTCTTATTGATATTCCTAAGGATATTACATCTGCCGAGTGTGAGTATACTCCTATGCCGAAGGTTCAGCCTGAAAAGGCTAAAGCACCGAAAGACAGTGCTGTTAAAAGAGCAGTTGAACTTATCAGAAGTGCTAAAAAGCCACTTATCTATGTCGGCGGCGGCGCTATCCTTTCTGATGTTGGCGAAGATTTGGTTACTTTTGCTGAAAAGATTGACACACCGGTTGCTTCAAGTCTTATGGGCCTTGGTGCTTTTCCGCACGATAATCCGCTTCATCTCGGTCTTATCGGTATGCACGGCCATTATGAATGTAATAAGGCTGCACATGATTGTGATGTACTTATTACCTGCGGTGCTCGTTTTTCAGACCGTGTTGCAGGAAACAGAAAGAAATTTGCACCAAATGCAGAAATTTTACATATTGATATTGACTCAGCCGAAATGGATAAAAACATTGTTTCAAATTATCATCTTCGCGGTGACCTTGCCGATGTACTTCCTATTCTTACAAGGGAGATTGAGCAGCTTGACCACAGCGAGTGGAGAAAAGAGATTGAAACTTTCCGCCGTCCTTTTGAACAGCTTCAAATCGGTGATTATGTAAATCCGCAAAAGCTTATTGAAAAAATTGATGATGTTACCGATGACGATACTATTATCGTTACAGATGTAGGTCAGCATCAGCTTTGGGCAGCTCAATTTTATAAATTTGAAAAGCCGAGAACACTTCTTTCGTCAGGCGGACTCGGTACTATGGGCTATTCAATGGGTGCTGCCATGGGCGGCCAAATGGGATGTCCTGATAAAACCGTTGTAATGTTTGCAGGTGACGGCGGCTTCCATATGAATTTATCTGAACTTGCTACTATGTGTTCATATAACATTCCTGTTAAAATGTTTATTATGAATAACACAGTGCTTGGTATGGTTCGCCAGTGGCAAAAACTTTTCTATGAAAACAGATTTGCCGATACCGACCCGCACAGAGCAACCGATTTTGTGAAAGTTGCAGAGGGTTTTGGCGTTAAGGCACTTCGCATCAATACAAATGATGATATTGATTCAGTTCTTAAAGAAGCTTTTGAATATCAAGGCCCTGTTCTTGTAGATTGCAGAATCAGCCCTGATTCAAATGTTCTTCCTATGATTCCTCCTGGAGGAGCACATACCGATATTATCGAAAAATTTAATTAAGGAGGCGACTTATAATGAAAGAAAAATTAGTATTGTCAGTTCTTGTTGATAACGAAAGCGGCGTACTTCAAAGAGTTGCCAGCCTTTTTTCAAGAAGAAGTTATAATATTTCATCTCTTACAGTTAGTGAAACCGAAGATGAAAAGTTTTCCCGTATGACAATTGAAACTCAAACAGAGCCTGAAAATGTAAGGCAAATTAAAGCACAGCTTTTAAAACTTGAAATAGTTAAAAAAGTTTCTGAACTTAAGCCTGATAATTCCGTTTCTTCAGAATTGTTGCTTGTTAAAGTTCACGCACAAGGTATTGAACAGAAAAATGCACTTCTTGCATTCAATGCACGCTGGGGTGCGCGTGTTCTTGATGTATCAATGACTACAATTACATTTGAATTTACAGGTCTTGGCAGTACAATTGATATGTTTGTTGAAGAACTTGAAAATGAATTTACAATAGTTGAACTTGCAAGAACAGGTATTACCGGATTACAGAGAGGAATCAAGGATGTAACAGTCATTGATCAGGAAGGAAACATCAACACATTATAATTGATATATTATAATGGACAAACAGTAACACATTTTAATCAGACATTAAACAGAGACGAGCCCGGTGGAAGGGCGACCCCTTGTTTAAGAAAATAAAAAATCATTTATTTTTTAGGAGGTATGCTATAATGGCAGCAAGAATTTTTTATCAGGAAGATTGTAATTTATCAGTATTAGAGGGACAGAAGATTGCTATCATCGGTTATGGTAGCCAGGGACATGCACATGCATTAAACTTAAAAGAATCTGGCTGTGATGTTATCGTTGGTCTTTATGAGGGAAGTAAATCCTGGGCTAAAGCTGAAAAGCAGGGATTAAAAGTTTATACAGCAGCAGAGGCTGCAAAACAGGCTGACATCATCATGATCTTAATCAACGATGAGAAACAGGCAAAACTTTACAAAGAAAGTATTGAGCCAAACCTTGAAGAAGGTAATATGTTAATGTTCGCTCATGGTTTCAACATTCACTTCGGATGTATCGTACCACCTGCAAACGTTGATGTAACAATGATCGCTCCTAAGGCTCCAGGTCATACAGTACGTTCTGAGTACTTAGCAGGAAAAGGAACACCTTGTCTAGTTGCTGTAGAGCAGGATTACACAGGAAAAGCTCAGGAACTTGCATTAGCTTATGGTGCTGGTATCGGTGGAGCAAGAGCAGGTCTTCTTGAAACAACATTCAGAACAGAGACAGAAACTGACTTATTTGGTGAGCAGGCAGTACTTTGTGGTGGTGTTTGTGCTCTTATGCAGGCTGGTTTCGAAACACTTTGCGAAGCTGGTTATGACCCACGTAACGCATACTTCGAATGTATCCATGAGATGAAGTTAATCGTAGATTTAATCTACCAGTCAGGTTTCGCTGGAATGAGATATTCTATCTCTAATACAGCTGAATACGGTGACTACATCACAGGTCCTAAGATCGTAACAGCTGAGACAAAGAAAGCAATGAAACAGATTCTTTCTGATATTCAGGATGGTACATTCGCAAAAGACTTCTTACTTGATATGTCTGATGCTGGATCTCAGGTACACTTCAAAGCTATGAGAAAACTTGCTTCTGAGCATCCATCAGAAAAAGTTGGTGCAGATATCCGTAAGCTGTACAGCTGGAGTGATGAAGACCAGTTAATCAACAACTAATTTTTGAACATATTTTAAAAGCCCTAAAGCCGCTTAAATAGTGGCTCTAGGGCTTTTTTCTTTTTCTGAGAAGTACTAAAAAGATACTAGGACTACCTACTACCTACGAATAGAATTGTATAATTATGTAAATTTATTTAGTTCAATTTAGCTATATTTATAACCCAATTCAGACAAAGATATGAGAATTTATGATGGTTATGCCAAAATTCTTTGATTTAATATGCTTGACAATTAGAGTAGCTTGAGGTATATTGTATTCCACTTTGACGATAAATTCATTTTATGAAAAGAGAAAAGGTGGGAAATTTATGACATTTTATCAAGAGCTGCAACTTAGCTCAACTGGTTCAAAAGAATTGATCAAAAAGACAACAGACCCGAAGGAAAAGAGAAGGCACATCCTAATTTATAATGTTAAGGTATACCTTGTTGTGGCTTTCTGCTTTGCTTTAGTAACGCTGTTTAGCGCAGTATTTGGTTCTGGAAACAGTGTTGCAGGAGTTGTTGTTCTCTTAGCATTGCTTGTATTAAGACAGGCGGATTTCGGAATTAAAACAACACATGGTCTTTTGTGTATTGCAGGAATTTTCGGGATTCTTATCATAGGGCCGAGATTTACAAACACTTTAGCCCCGATACCTGCATTTTTTGTAAATCTTGTTTGTATTATGTTACTGATGATTTTAGGCTGCCATAATGTGATCATGTCTAATCATTCAACATTTGTATTAGGATATTTATTATTACAGGGATATGATGTTACTGGAGAAGAGTATAGTATGCGAGTAATAAGTTTACTCATTGGAATGGCTATCTGCATGGCAGTATTTTATAAGAATCAGAGGAATCGGCCATATCGCCGGACATTTCTTGATTTGTTCAGAGAATTTAATCTTCATTCTGCAAGAAACTGGTGGTATATTCGACTGACAGTAATGGTTTCTACCGCATTACTCATTATGTCTTTATTAGGATTACCAAGAGCGATGTGGGCAGGAATTGCCTGTATGTCTGTATGTCTGCCATTTTCCAGTGATTTAGTTGCAAGGGCTAAATTAAGAGGGCCTTATAATATCTTAGGTTCCCTCATTTTTGTGGTACTTTATATTGTTCTTCCAAAATCAATGTACCCATATATCGGAATTATTGGTGGAATTGGAGTGGGATATTCTGCAGGTTACGCGTGGCAGACCGTGTTTAATACCTTTGGTGCGTTGTCCATTGCTTCTGGGTTATTTGGAATGACAGGAGCGGTTGTGCTTCGTATTGGAGCCAATGTATTTGCTTCTATTTATACGGTTCTTGTGGATAAGGTGTTAAATAAGATATTTGAATGGACAACACAGATAGCTCCGAAATATGAGTCTTAAAAAATATAATGGAAACAGAAGAAATACATTTTCATATCTAATTGAATAAATTAATCTCCATCAGAAATAGAATCTTTGAAAAAATTACAAAAACCCCAGAATTTATGGTAAAATAGATTTAAAAAGAAAGAGGGGTGGAGCATATGATTAAAGTCTTGATGATATGCCATGGCAATATCTGCAGATCACCAATGGCGGAATTTATTTTAAAGGATATGGTGAAAAAAAAGGGAATGGAGGATTCGTTCCTTATTGCTTCCTGTGCAACGAGCAGGGAGGAAATTGGTAATTCTCTGCATCCGGGTGCAAGAGCGAAGCTTGATGAGATGGGGATACCTCATAAAAAGCGTGCGGCGGTACAGCTTACCAAAGAAGATTATACTACCTATGATTATCTGTTGTGTATGGATCAGTGGAATATCAATAATGTAAAGAGGATCATTGGTCATGATCCAAAGCACAAGGTACATCTGCTATTAGAATATGCAGGGGTTAAGAGGGATATTGCAGACCCGTGGTATACTGGTAATTTTGATGTGACTTATGATGATATTGTTCAGGGATGTGAGGCATTTCTTGAGGAATTAGGTGTATAATTTGTCGATACAGGAAGGAAAATATGAAGATTATTATCAAATGTACGGACGGAATCATGACCGGCAAGGAATGGCGATTTAATGGAAGCGGACAGATTACATTAGGAAGGGAAAAGGGCAGCATGGTTACAACTGCACCCGAAGATAACAGTATTTCAAGGCATCAGTGTGTGATAGATGTCGTGCCGCCGAATGTTTATGTTTCTGATGCAGGAAGTACACATGGAACTTATGTGAATGGTCAGCTTATCGGTAAGAAAGGTCAGGGAGGACAGTGCCCGGTCAGAGATGGTGCATTTATTGGTGTAGGTTCCGGTGGAAGAACAGCAGTATTTCAGATTCGTATTATAGAAGAAGAACGTGGAACAGTTTCACCGGATTATATAGCTGACAATATGGACAACCACTACAATAGAAGTTTCAATGGACAGAATCTTGGGAACGATTTTGCTTCTTCTTTTCAGTTTGTCGTTCCAAGAATCAGGGATATATTTATTCGTCCAGTACATACTGCGATAGAATTTGGCAAGATGAATAGCGCAATACTCGGAACGACAATGATATTAATTAATATGGCTGTTTTACTTGTATTAGCGGTTATTGTTATGGCGATTGCAAAAGATAAGCTATTTGGTTTTGGTGCCTATGTGCCGTGGGGAAGAATCATCATTGGTGTAGAACTTATGGCAGCATTTAGCTATTTTGGACTTGCAGCTTTAATGCTTCTTTCTGCAAGAGTATTTTTCAGAGCGGAGATAACATATGCACAGCTTTTGTCATTCTATGGAGTACAGGCTATATGGAGCACAGCGTATCTTCTTGTAGAGAGTTTCCTACTTATGATTGGAACAGAGGGAAGCATCATGTTATGTCTGTTTGTTTTTTGGATAAGTATTCTCCATACATTTTTAATTGGTATTTTCAGTTATGGAGAAGTTGTGCATTTGTCACCCGATAAGAAAATGTATTCTTATTTTGTGTTTGTGATTTTATACATTATTACATATGCAATTATTCTTGCAATTTTGGGAGGCGGAGTAAGGGATAGTCTTTTTGGACTTATCTAATTATTCATCATATTGGTAGGATTGCCTTTTTAAATGTAATTCAACAAGGCAATATGATTAAAATTTTCTACCCTCATAGATGTATATTCCGTTTGGGGGATAGGAAGTCTAACTAAATAAAAAAGAAAACTCTACCATACGATATATTAGAGTAAGGAAAGGTTATATAGTAGCATATTTCCTCACAAATAATAGTAGTCGTTGGTAGAGTTTTTTTATTTTAAGAGGCAAAAAGGGTCAAGTTATGAAACGGTATGGCATTGTATGTAAAAATAGAAGTATGAAAAGCACGCATTTAAGCCCTTTTTGCAATGTACGAAAATCTTTTCAATTTTATTAATAAAAATTGTTTGGTTTTTTTCAGACTATTGCAAAAATTACTATAAAATGGTATTTTTATAGTAACAATTTTAGCGAATAAAAAGAAAATTAAAAAGGAGAGAAAGTATGGGATACAGAGAAAGAAATAACAGCCAAAATGGTGGGTGGAACACAGGAAATAACCTGCAGTCAGGCTGGAATGCCAGGAATTCTTCACAAAATAGCTGGAACCCTAATAACTCGCAGTCGGGTTGGAATCCGGGAAATAGTCAGCAGCCAGGTTGGAATCCAGATAATTCCCAGCAAAACTGGAACAATATGAATCCAAACAGTCAGTGGAATCCTAATATGGGCGGAGGCTATCAGGGGGATCCGGGAAGGAAAAATCGTGGGGGACTGACAAAAGAAGTAATTATTGCCCTTCTTATCGCAGTAGCAGCCATTGTGTTTGTTGTTATTTTATTTGTGGTTAGTGGAAAAAAGAGTAGCTCTCAAAAGGACAATAACAGCACGAAAAGTTCCACCCAGGCAGTAGCAGAAGCAACAACGCAGGCAGCGACAGAGGAGACACAGGCTACAACAGCCGCAACAACACAGGCAACTGTAGCAACAACAGCTGCAACACAAAGTCAGAACACGACAACAGCCGCAATGGACAATACGTTTATTTTCTCAGATAGTAATTCCAGGAAACTTACAAAAGAAGAAGTACTTAGATTAAGTGCATGGGATACAAAGCTTGCGAAGAATGAGATTTATGCCCGCCATAATAGAAAGTTTGATAATCAGAAAATCCAGACATATTTTGATTCGCAGCAGTGGTATCATGGAACCGTCGCACCATCCGATTTTGATGAGGATGTTTTTAATGAGTATGAGAAGGCCAATGTAGAGCTCTTAAAGAAAGCAGAAGATGGAACACTGACAGCAAGTACATCCTCAGGAACATCCAGTACAGATGATGGGTATATTATTTCAGATAGCAGTATCAGGGAACTTACAGATTCTGATCTTAGCGGACTATCTAAAAGTAAGTTAAGAATAGCAAGGAATGAGATTTATGCCCGTCATCACAGAAAGTTTGATAGTGCAGATCTCCAAATCTATTTTGATAAAAAAAGCTGGTATTCAGGAACAATTGAGCCATCTGATTTTGATGAAAAGAATGAGCTTAGCCAGATAGAAAAGAAAAATATCGACTTGATAAAAAAATATGAATAAAAATATTTGAAATAATCTTTAATTATTTTAAAATAGAAACAAAGTAACAGACACGAGGGAAAAAATATGAGAAAAAGATTTAGTTTATGTAAGAAAGTGGGAGTATTTCTTCTTACAGCAGTGATGTGTACAAGTCAGCTCAATGTGCAGGCGGAGAAAAAGTATGATTTTGAGACAGAATATCAGGTGGTTGCCGGAGCAAACGGATATTTTATTGCGAAAAATCAAAAAGGAGAGTATGGTCTGCTTGATAGTGAAGGGGAAAAAGCGGTTGGTTTTGACTATAGTGAGATGGAGTTCCCGGAAGATACCATTCAGTATCAGTACATAAAGGTAAAGCAAAACAAAAACTGGGGAATTGTAGATTATGATGAGAATATATTAGTTCCTTTAAATTTTGAAAAAGTATCTGAATATAGTAATGGAAATACCATTGCAGCCGGATATAACGGAAATACAACATATCTTTATGATTTAAAGGGAAAGGAACAAAAGAAACAGCTTACAGGTTCTGGAAGTTATTCTGTTATTTCAGATACTGTTTTCTGGGGAAAAGAAGACATTCGTAATGAGAAGGATAATACTTTAGTAAAGTTAGAGGAAAACAAACTTTTAGATAAGAAGAAAAACAGTCTTGTTGTAAAGGTCGGAGATACCCACTATGCAGTACAAAGGTATACAACACAGCTGACAGGTAATTTAGAGACAGACCAGAATATTGAAGTGTATGAAAAAGATGAAAAGACACAGGATATTCTTCCAGAGGAAGAATGGGTAAAGGATAAAGACAGTACAGTAAAGGGAAGTCTTAAACTGATTAAAGCGGTATCCGATAAAAATATCATAGCAGATATGCAGATGGATGATGGATTCAAAGTTATTTATAACATTGAAGACGGACAAAGCACATCAAAATATAAGAGCATTGGCGAGTTTAGGGATGGAAAAGCCTTTGCGGTAGATATGGATAATAACATTAAGATCATAGACACATCAGGAAAGGCTATCAATAAAAACGATATTGAGGTTGCAGACTATAAGGAAAATACCGACAGCTTAAAGTCAGGAACTATGACAGAAAGTGAACTTGAAAAAGAGAAGAATCAGGATATCAAAAAAGAAGGACAGACTTCATTTCTTAAGTTTGAAAATGAAAAGAAGGATCGTTTTAAATTATACAGCCTTACAAAAGAAGATGTTATAAAAGGTACATGGAAAGATGTAAAGTTTGTTGGAAATGATTTTGTCCTTTTACAAAACGAAGATGACAAGTATGGTGTGATAGATAAAGATGGGAAAACCGTTGTAGAATTTGGAGAGTTTAGCAAAGACGAACTTTTAAATGCAAGCTATTGCAATAGCGGCATTACTGTTGTAAAACAAAATGGCAATAAAAATGATGTATACTATTATCAGACGGCAAAGGAAGTAAAAAAGAGCTTCTTTGAAGCAAATAAGAAGATTATTCTTTTTGCCGGAATCGGTGTAGCTATTCTTCTTGTTATTTTATGTGTCATTATTGCATTAAAGAAAAAGGCAGCCGCAAAAGCAGAAGAACAAAGACAGCAGGAAAAGAGACAGCAGGATGCACAGAGACGTAAACCTGCTTCTCCAAAGTTCCAGCAGCCAACAATACAGCCAGAACCACAAAGAAGAGAAAAGCCACCGGTAAAGAAGCCAAATGTTACATCAGGAAAGGGTACTTCAATCCATTCTGCCGTAAAAGCCAGTGCATCTAAACCGAAAAAAGGTTATTTAGAAGGTGTTCGTGGAGAATACACTGGTGCGGTAATACCATTAGAAGAAGGCATGAAGATTCGTATCGGAAGAAGTCAGGAAAATAATGATCTTATTTTAAATAGTGTTAAAATAAGCAGACATCACTGCATTATCGATTATGATCCAAAACGCGGTCAGTACAGAGTCGTAGATTATTCTTCTAATGGAATATATCTGCCAGATGGAACGAGGTTAGAGCGTAAAAAACAGACATGGCTTAATGCAGGAACTACCATTATTATTGGAAATGAGGAGAACGTATTTAAGCTGGGAAAAAGTAAATAAACCAGCAGAATAAGCGAGGAATCAATGCAAAAAGAAGTAGAGGGGAACAAAAGAATCACGCAATGTATGGGCTGTATGGAAATCTATGAAGCATTTGATGATATCTGTCCATACTGTGGTTATATTAACGGAACGATGCCGGAGGAAATGTACCATTTAGAGCCTGGAACAGTGCTTGATAAAAAGTATTTAGTAGGTAAGGTACTTGGATTTGGCGGTTTTGGAGTAACCTATATTGCCTGGGACCAGGTTCTTCAAAGAAAGGTAGCCATTAAAGAGTATTTTCCAAGAGAATGTGCCTCAAGAATGAATGGAACAGAGGAGATTACGATTTTTACAGGAGACAGGAAAAAGCAGTTTAGAAATGGTTTAAAATCCTTTAAAGAAGAAGCGGCCAAACTGATGAAGCTTCATGATATTATCGGAACGGTGAATGTATTTGACATTTTCGAGGAGAATAACACTGCTTACCTTGTTATGGAGTATTTGGATGGATGTACCCTGGCACAGATGTTAAAAGAAAAGATAATGCCGGTAGAGGAAGCGTTAAAGATGATACGCCCAGTCATTCGTTCTTTGCAGGAAATTCATAAAAATAATCTCATTCACAGGGATATCACGCCAGATAATATATTTATTACAAAGTCTGGTGAATTAAAAGTTTTAGATTTTGGTTCGGCAAGATATTCTGCTTTAGCACAGAATAAAAGTATCAGTGTGATCGTAAAGCAGGGCTATGCACCGCCAGAGCAGTACCAGCTTTACAAAGACCAGGGACCATGGACTGACGTATACAGTCTTGCGGCAACCATCTACAAAATGATTACAGGCAAGGTGCCGGAAGACTCCATCACCCGTATGGTAAAAGATACGTTAGAAGCGCCATCGGCACTTGGAATCACAATAACAAAAAGTCAGGAGAATGCTCTGCTTAACGCATTAAATACCAAAATAAGCAGTAGAACGCAGACGATGGACGCATTTGAAAAGCAGCTTTTTTCCGAGGAAGAAGTGCCGCGAATTGATAATGAAACCGGGCAGCCAGTGAAGAAACCACAGAAAAAATGGATTCCCCCTGTGATTGCGGCAGGAATATGTGTTCTCTGTATTGGCGCATTTCTGCGAATGCAGCAGCCAAAGAAAGATACAGCAGTTATACAGCAGCAAAAGCAGGAAGAAAAATATGTTGTTGGCAATTATGTCGGCGTTGATCTTGAAAAGGCGGAGAATGCGGCAAAAGAATCCGAACTTCAGATTGTCATTACAAACCGGGAGAATTCGGATAAAAAAGAAGGTGTGATTCTCAGCCAGGATCCGGCGGCAGGAAAAGAAGTTGGTGAAAATAATAAAAATATTTATGTGATTGTCAGCGCGGGAAATGAAAAAGTAAAGATGCCGGATTATGTTGGAATATCTTCAAAGAAATGTGCTGAGATAGAAAAGGCAGACAATATACGGACCGTAACTTCAGAAAGTAAGGAAAGTAATATTATTCCAGAGTATGTTGTAGAGCAGAGCGAAAAAGCCGGCAATAAGATTGCAAAAGGAGCAACGGTTACCCTGTCTCTGTCGGCAGGCCGGAAGAATATAAAGAAAAAAGAATCCCATACGATGCCGGAATTGATTGGAAAAACATTTACTGCGGCATTAAAAGAGGCGGAAAAATCGCAGATTTATATAGGAATCAGCAAGCATGAATATAGCACTTCCTATAAGAAAAATACGATTAGCACACAATCCATTGAAAAGGGAAAGAAAGTTTCTGGTGGTACAGAGATTTTACTGACAATCAGTGATGGACCAGAGCAGATGAAAGTGCCAGATGTTGTGAAAAAAGGCTTAGAAGAAGCAAAAGTTCTTTTAGAACAGCAGAAATTAAAATACACGGTTACTTTTGAATACAACGATGAATACGGCGAGGGCATTGTTTTAGAACAGAGTGTCAAAGCCGGACAAAAAGTGGATGAGGGAAGTACGATTGATCTTGTTGTAAGTAAGGGAGCAAAAAAAGAGCCGGAAAAGACAAGGGAAAGATCTTCGAAAAGTTCGGGAGGCAGCTCGAAGAAGAACTCTGGTAAAAGTTCTAGTAGTGGTTCAAAATCTAGCCAGTCTAAACAGCCATCACTTGGTTATCAATCGGAATCTTCTTCTAGTCATAGAAAGAGTAAGTCAAAAAATAGTGGGGATTCCTTAGATAGTTGGGGATATGTGAACTAAAGACAGAAGTGGAAATATAACAGCGCGGAGGTAGAAAAATGAGTGGAAAGAGATGCATGGGGTGTATGAATGAGCAAAAAGCCCAGTATACGGTCTGTCCCTATTGTGGCTTAAAGGCGGAAACAGCACCAGACCCGTCACAGATAAGACCGGGAACCGTTCTTGCACAAAGATATGAAGTGGGATTTGCCCTTAAAATCGGACTGTATACGATTACATATATCGCCTACGATCTGCAGCGGGAGGAAAAGGTTATTGTAAAAGAGTACTATCCTTCCCAGCTTTGCAGCCGTGTAGATGGGGGCAATCGTATAGGAATCAGAGCGGGTGGAGAACAAAAGACTTTTTATGAGAGAGGGTTTACCCAGTTCTTAAAAGAAGCCAAAGACCTTCACTCTGTTTCCGTACCATTTCTTATTCCAGTACAGGATGTATTTACAGAAAATGCAACGGCATACATGGTAATGCCATATTTAAATGGAAAGACATTAGAAGAAGCAATCGCAGAGAAGAAACGCTTCTCCATAACAGAGACGTTAGCTTTGATGATGCCGGTAATGGATATTACGGACAGGCTTCACCAGAAGGGAATCCTCCATTTAAACATTCACCCGGGAAATATTTTTCTGGTAGATTCCGGGGAAGTTATCCTTATGGACAGCGGAAGATACAGCCGAAGCTTTGTAGATGCGCCGATGGAAACCATAGGGGAAAACAGCAGATATCAGGCACCGGAAATTCGCAATCTTCATGAGAAGATAGATGGTTCGGTGGACGTATACAGTATTTGTGCCATTATGTATGAGATGATTACTGGAACAGAAATAGAGGACGGCGTATCCCGCATAACAAAAGATACGATAAAGTCACCTCTTTCAAGAAGGGTAAAAATAACAGCCAATCAGGATGCCATTTTGATGAATGGACTTGCTCTTCACAGCAATAACCGAATAAACTCTGTAGAAAAATTGATGAAGTCTTTTGTCTCCATACGGCCAGTGCAAAAAGTAGAAGAACCAGCGGCTGTGCAGAAGAAAAAAGCGCCGGAAAGAAGACCGGTGGAAAGGGCAAGACACGAGAAAAAAGCAGGATCTTCTTCTGGCAGCGGCGGTATGCTACGTATCGTTCTTCCATGTGTTCTTGTGTTATGTATTGCTGTAGGCGGATTTATTGCATTTGGACATTTCAAAGGGAAAAATACAGCGAATATGACGCAGAAGGAAAATGTTACATCGAATACAGAAAAAACGGCTCCCGTACCAAATGTATCAAATCAGACAACATATGAAAAGGCAAAAAAAGCGGCTCAAGATGCCGGATTTAAATTAAAAAGAACAGATGCTGAGAAAGTACAGGAAGGTGAGAAAACAGATATTGTAACAAAGCAGGATCCGGAACCTGGAACAGTGGCAGAAATAGGCTCTACAATTAGCGTCACTGTTACGGCATCTAACATAACGTTAGATAATGATGATGTACTTGGCCCAGATGTAAAGATATTGAATTATGAGCTCTCTAAAGATGATAAAAATATATTAAACAATGTGTTTAATATATATAGTAGCGAAATTGAAAGTAATATTATTCCGGGATATCTTTTGAGGATTTGTAAGGGGTCTTCAGATGATCAAAAATATTCACTGAATATGAATTCGGAAATATTAAAGTATAGTAAAATAACACTTGTATATAGTGCGGGAAAAACAGATATCACAGAAGGCCAGGATGCAGGAATTTCTGTAAAGGAACTTCTTCAAAATAATATACAGGAAGCACTTGATAAGGCAGAGAACGGGGGATTTTATGTAGGAATATCACAAACGGCAGATTATAAAACAAAGGACGTTGCACATCTTGGCGATGCTTACATGATTAAAAAATTAAATGCAAATGGAAAAGAGGTTAAAATGCAGGATGATGATGAAATCCAGACTGGTGATAAAATTCTTCTTTGTTTAAGCCGAGGACCAAAACGAATTAAAATAAATGGTAAATACCTTACAAAAGATACTTATTCAGGCGAAGACTATGAATCAGCAAAAAAGGCATTAGAAAAAGCAGGAGTAACGGTTAAAGATACAGAAAGTGTCTATGATGAGGATATACCAAAAGGAAACGTTATTAGTATATCATTATACAAAAATAAATGTAGTTATGAGCAAAATCAGATTGAAAAGAGCCAGCGCGGTGAATTCCATGAGGGAGATAGTGTTGTTGTTACAGTGAGTGCCGGACCAGAGCCGACAACAACTGAGACATCAGAGCCGACACGGTCAACGAGCGGTAGTGGAAGTAGCGGAAGTTCTTCAAAAAAATCGGCTGGTTCAAGTTCTAAAAGCAGTTCAAAGAGTAGCTCAGGCAAGAGTACTACAAAAACTTTACCATCAAAAGGATACTAAGATATGTAGGAGAAAATAAAATATGAAAGATATGAAAATATACATTAAAAAAATATTATTTTGTGTATTTCTCGCAACATTGATTATTACTCCAACAATGTTTGTAAAAGCACAAAGTAATGTAGAATCACCAAAAACGATAGAAAGTTTTAAGGTAGATAATACAAAGGAAGAATGTAGTTTTACCTATAATTTGGAAGAAGCAACGGAGTGGATGTTCAATATCACAGGAATTAAAAAGAATGAGCAAACAATTCCTATGTCTAAATGTATAATCAATATAGAAGACGGAACAATTACAATAAAAACTACACTTTCAGAAAATGATAAGATTGCTATTTCCGCAGAGGGATATCGAGATGTAACATTTATCGTACAGAGTGAACATCTTTTTAATATTGCGTGGAAGCACGATGAAAATACACATTGGAAAGAATGTATGGTAAAAGATTGTGCAAAAAGGACAGAAGAAGTAAAACATACTGGAGGCCAGGCAACGTGCCAAAAGAAAGCTGAATGTGAAGTATGTGGTCAGGAATATGGAGAACTTGGAGCACATAATTACGGAAATGAATGGAAACATGATGGAACATCACACTGGAGAGAATGCCAGGCAGAAGGGTGTACGGCCAAAACAGATGTAGCCGTACACAGTGGAGGTCAGGCAACGTGTCAGAAAAAAGCCGAATGTGAAGTATGTAGCCAAGAATATGGAAAACTTGGAGCACATAATTACGGAAGTGAATGGAAACATGATGAGACATCACACTGGAGAGAGTGCCAGACAGAAGGTTGTACGGTCAAAACAGATGCAGCTGTACACAGCGGAGGTCAGGCAACTTATCAGAAAAAAGCCATCTGTTCTGTATGCAAAGTTAGCTATGGTAAAGTGAAAAAAGAAGATAAAGCCACCAAAGTAGCAACACAGATTAAAAAATTAGATGTAAAAGTATCTAATTTAACAATGAAAAAAATATCTGAAGTACAGGCTGCGAGAAAAGCATATAATGCTCTTTCAAAAAAAGAGAAAGATATCATAAAAAAAGATGTAAGTACATTAACAAAGGCAGAAACTCTTATCAAACAAAATAATTGTGGAACAAATGTATATTATCGTTTTTCTAATAATACATTGACGATTTTTGGAAAAGGTGCGATGAAAAACTGTTTTACAGGTAGTTTTACAAGTAAAAATATAAAAAGTAAAATTAAAAATAGAATATATCAGAAATATGCTTCAAAAGTAGTAAATGTTGTTGTGGAGCAGGGAGTTACAAAGATTGGAAACGGAGCCTTTGCCTGTATGCCAAAATTAAAAACAGCGCAGATTCAGGGAACTCTTGGAACAGCAGCTTTTTGGGGCTGTGCAAATCTGGAAAAAGTCACCTATACAAATGGAAAGGGAACAATGGGATTTGCTTGTTTTGGTGAATGCAAAAAGTTAAAAAATATGGTAATTGCAGAGGGTGTTTCTTCAATGGATCGTTCTTGTTTTGCGGGTTGTACAAAACTTAAAACCATAGAACTTCCAACGACATTAAAAGTAGTAGGAGAAACTACTTTCCATAGTTGCTCTAGTCTAAGAACAGTAACGGTAAAAGGCAGAGTAACAAAGTGCAAAATCTTCGCTTTCTACAAAGTGAAAAATTGTAAGATTATCTTAAAGACCAAAGCAGCGAAAAAAAGCAAGAAAGTCTTTGCAAAAGAGTTAAAACAGGAAGGTAACAAAAAAGTTAAAATCAAATAATCCAAACAACATCGCCCCATTTCCACAAATGGGGCGTGGAGGAAAGCAATGAAAAAACGATGTTTTAATTGTATGAAAGAATATGAGGAGCAATATGAGGTCTGTCCGCACTGTGGATATGTCGATGGCAGTCCGCCAGCAGAGGCCTATCATTTGGCTCCGGGAGAAATCTTAAATCATAAGTATATTGTCGGAACGGCGATAGACAGTGGTGGATTTGGAATTATTTATCGTGCATGGGATGCACAGATGGAGCAGGTTGTTGCAATCAAAGAGTATTTTCCAAATGGGGTTGTCAGCCGTGTGCCAGGGCAAAACGATGTTATTGTCTATTCGGGAAAGAATCGGGAGGTTTTCCGTAAAGGTGTTGACCGCTTTTTGGTGGAAGCCCGGAATATGGCAGAGTTTTCCCAGCCAGATATCGTTGCCCTGTATGATTATTTTGAAGAAAATAATACCGCCTATATTGTGATGGAATACTTAGATGGTGTTTCTTTTAAGGAATATTTAAAGGAACGGAGCGGACGGATTCCTAACGAGGAAGTTGTGGACATTACGCTTCATGTGCTTGCCGCTTTAGAGGAGATTCACAGCCACCATATTATTCACCGCGATATCAGCCCAGATAACATTTTCCTTTGTTCCAATCACAGAGTAAAGGTCATTGATTTTGGAGCAGCCAGGTTTTCAAGCGGGGAGGAAAGCAGTAACTTTTCAACAATCGTAAAACCTGGTTATGCACCGGCGGAACAGTACCGAACCAAGAGCAGACAGGGACCTTTTACAGATTTGTATGCGCTGGGGGCCTGTATGTATCAGGCAGCGACAGGAGAAAAGCCGCAGGAATCTTTAGCAAGGGCAATGCACGATGATTTAAGGCCGCCAAAAGAATTAAATCCTGAAGTGCCAGAGTACTTAAGTGATATTATTATGAAGGCGATGGCAATGGACGAAGATGAACGCTTCCAGAGTTCTGAAGAGTTTATGAAGGCATTAAAAGGCCATCAGATTGATAAGACACCAGCAAAGAAAAAACAAAAGAAGAAAAAGGAAAAAGGAAATAGCATTTTAAAAATGGCTGTTGCAGTAGTTCTTACCCTGTTTCTTTGTGCAGGCGCTTTCTGGGGCATTACAAATCATACTCGTCTTGTAAAAATGGGATATAGCGGAAAAATTGAGTTCTATGTGCCAGAAAGTAAAAAAGACTATTATGGAGAAGTAGTCAATGACTATAGTATTGATTATGATAAGGAAATCTCCATTGTTCCTGTAGCGGATGAAAAGTATAAGGAAACAGTACTTGAAAAGTTAGGAACGAAGGAGAGTCCGGCAATCTTTGTCAGTGATGATTTCTCACAAAAAGAATTAGCGGATGCAGAGGACATGGAAAAATATGTTGTAGATGCGATAGAAGATTCTGAGGAGAATTTTTATTATCTAAATCAATATTACAAGAAAAAACAAGATGAAAAAAGAATGCCGTTATCTTTTAATGTCCCATTGATTCTTGAGAATCGTAATCTTGGGAAAGCGGTAAAAAAAGCAATAAATGATAGTTCGGAGTTTGCATTATCAGCTAAGGGGAAAAAAGCACAGACAGAGCTTTATCAGGTAAAAGATTCGGTAGTAGATTTATCTTCCGGCTTACATATTGATACAAAAAATAGTGTAAATAGCAAAAAGGGAATCCGAAAGTTTAAGAATGGAGAGGCTGCTTACTATATTACAGACTGGGCGGATTATCATAAAATTATCGAGAGTAAGAAATACATGGATCTTGATATTTTGTATCCAGATAAATCTACAAAAATGAAAGTTGATTTTTCTGAATATATCAGTATTTCCAGCAAGATAAATGTACAGGCAAGAATGGAAGCAGAGGATTTTGTAATGTATATGGCATTAAATCAAAGTAAATATCTGATGAAGGAAGAAAGAGAAGACAGGCTTCCGTTAAATAAGGAAGCATTGAAAAGATTTTCAGAAACATGGACTATTAATCTTGCCTCTTCCCTGGAAAAAGATGATGGACGTGTCCAGTTTGAAAACTATCTTGATACCTGCGTTTTAGACAACTAAATTTTTACAGATATCAGATGTGAAAAAATATTCTGCGTTATTTGACGGAAAGTCAATGAGATGCACACTAGAAAGCAAAAGAGGAGATGGAGGGAAAATGAAGAATAAAAAAGAGGGATTATTTATACAGTGTATTGTATGTTCACTGTTGCCGCTGATTACATTATTTATTCCTTATTTAAAGTTTGGTATTTCTGTGCCATTACTTGGAAAAGTCATGGAACAACTGACAGGAATGGATTTACTAAAAGTTATGGGAAATGTAAATAATCTGGCTAACTCAGAGCTGGCAGACTATTTAGGAAGTGACTTTTTTTCGGGGATAAAAACATATATTATTTTGATGGTACTTGTGATTTTTGTGATTCCGCTAATATTATTTATTGCTTCTGCAGTGATGCATGGTCTGGCAATGAAAAGCGGGCAGTTTACAAAGACACTTGCTATCATGCCGGGACTTGCCTTAATTTTTAGTGCAGGCGGCCTCTTATTATGCCAGGCTATTATTAAGTCAAAAATTAAGGATGCCATGTCCACATTGGCAGATGTGTCGGGGGATTTATCTAGTCTCTTTGGAGACTCTGTAAGTAATTCTGTTTCTTCCATGATAAAGTTCCAGGGAGAGATTGGCTTTTGGTTACTTGTCATTATTGCTATTGTACTAGTTGTAGAAGACTTGGTTCTTTCTTCGAAAGAAGGCGTATCAGGACAGATGCAAAAACCAGATCCGTTTGTAGAAGATGCCATTTACGCACAAAAAAGACAAGGTTCCTCGGTATCTGTACAGACACCAAAACGCCCGATTACAACATGGTCTGACTCAGATGCATTTAAAAATCCAATTTATACAAAGACTCCAGGTGGGGCAGGACCACAGCCATCCAATACACCAAAGAAGAGAACAACGACGATGACGGGAGAAGTTACACAAAAATCCCAAGTGCCTTCGGGCATGATTATTGGCATCCGCGGGGAATATAATGGGGCGCAAATCCAGATTTTTAATGGTGAGAAAATTTATATTGGAAGAAGTAGTGAGTCAAATCTTGTCTTATCCAATAAAAAGGCAAGCCGGAAACACTGCAGTATCGCCTATGATGCCAAAGAAGATAAATACAGTATTGTAAACTATTCTTCCAATGGAACCTATTTAAATGGCGGACAGCTTTTAGAAAGAGAGAAAGTTTATCATCTGCCACATGGAACGACATTCCGTGTCACAAAGGAAGATGAGTTTAAAGTATTATAAAAAGGGAACAAGCAGGAGAGGAATATGGAAGAGACATACACACAAGCAATAGACGTAAGACAGTATAAGAGGAGCGGAACACATCTGAATCTGTTAGTAGTCAGTAAGAAAGAGGGATTGTCAGAGATTCCGCTAGAGGAATTTCATAAAGACAGAATTTTTGTCGGAAGGGATGCTTCAAAATGCGGCATTGCTTTAGATTCTAAAATTGTTTCCAGCGTACATGCAAAAATCAAAATAGAAAATGGCGCGATTTATTTTGCAGATTTAGGAAGTACAAATGGTACCTATATTATGCGTAGCGGAAGTTATGTCCGCATGAAGGAAAATCGTTATGTAGGCCCGTTAAAAGAGGGAATGATGTTTCTTCTTGGCGGAAAGGGCAAAAAAAACAATGACCCGGAAAACGAAGCGATTTTATTTATTGTGACCAGTGCCGATAATGCAAACTCATGGAAAAAATATCCGCTCTTTGATGAGGAATATGTGATTGGTAAAGATAAAGACTGTGATATTGTTTTTAATCATCCGGCAGTATCTCACCACCACGCAAGAGTTTATAAGAGAGGACATCAATTTTTTGTAGAAGATCTTAACAGTACAAATGGTGTATTCGTTAACGGTGTTGCGGTAAGAGGTACAAAAGAAATTCATGAAAAGGATACGATTCAGATTGGATTACAGCTTATTGTGTTTAGTTGTGAGACGTTAATCTGTAAGACAGAAACAGAAGGTATCCAGCTTACGATGTGTGACCTTGTGAAAAAGGTAGATGGTGGAAAGAAGACGATTCTTTCCGATGTAAACTGCACAATAGAAAGCAATGAATTTGTTGCGATTGTCGGTGGTTCCGGTGCAGGAAAGTCCACGTTATTAAAAACACTTGGTGGATATGACAAGTTTTATGAGGGAGATGTTTTTTATAACGGTATTTCCTTAAAACGTCATTATAATGTCTTAAAAAACATTATTGGATATGTGCCGCAGGAAGATATTGTTTTTGAGAATCTTACATTAAAAAAGATGCTCTATTATACTGCGAAAATGAAAATGCCGGATAATACATCTATGCAGGAAATAGAGGATCGTATTCAGGAAGTACTTCGTCTGATTGAGTTAACGGAACATCAGAATACCATGATAAAAAACTTGAGCGGTGGTCAGAAAAAGAGAGCGAGTATCGCCGTAGAACTTCTGGCAGACCCAGGTATGTTTTTCTTAGATGAGCCGACTTCCGGTCTTGACCCGGGAACGGAACAAAAACTGATGCGAGTCTTGAACCGTCTTTCAAAAACACAGGGAAAAACAATCGTAATGGTAACCCATACTACACAAAGTCTGGATTTATGTGATAAAATTATTTTTATGGGTAAAAAAGGCCGTCTTGCGTTTATGGGAACACCGGAAGAAGCGAAAATGTTCTTTGGAACAGAGAGTCTCATTGAGATTTATAATCTCTTAGAAGAAGATACCGAAAGCTGGGCAGGACAGTTTGACCGGTTTAATCCAATTCCGGAAATTCCACAGATGCAGGAAGAAAGTGTGGAAAAACCAAAACGAAAGTCTGCAATAAAGCAGCTTTTTACACTGACAAAGCGTTATGGAGAACTGGTAAAGAATGACTTGCCGCGTCTGGGACTTTTAATGATTCAGCCAATTCTTATTGCAATTCTTATAAAAGTCGTTGCGAGTGATGATGTCTTTGATATTTATGAGCCAACACAGCAGATATTATTTACCTTTAGCTGTTCTGGTATCTGGATTGGTATTTTTAATACCATACAGGAAGTTTGTAAGGAGAGGGCGATTGTAAAGCGAGAATATATGTCAAACCTTAGACTGACTACCTATATTCTTTCGAAATATGCGATTCAGCTTTTGATTTCTCTTGCACAGACATTTATTTTTGTAGGATTATTTACTGTGCTTATGGGAAATCTCCCTTCAAGCGGTGTAAAGACATCCTGTTTTGCAGAAGTATTTATTACGATGTGGCTTACCATTTATTCTTCTTCTGCATTGGGACTTCTCGTATCTTCCATTATGAAAAACGGAGACAGAGCGATGGCAGTCAGTCCGTTCCTGTTAATTATCCAGCTTCTTTTCTCCGGAATTTTATTCCCGTTAAAAGGAGCATCCGAGATTATTTCTTACTTTACGGTCAGCAGATGGTCCGTAGAGGCATTAGGAAATGTAGTAGATCTCAATGGATTAAAACATAAATATCAGCAGATTCATTATAAACCGGACGATATGTTTTTACATAATTGGCCGCATTTATCCCATACATGGCTGATTTTAGTAGCATTTATTGTTGTATTAGCTGTTTTAAGTATCATTTGTCTTAGAAATGTCTCAAAAGACAGATAGATGGAAAACGAGAAAGGCAGGAAGTTTTATGTTTACTTATGCAGTATTATCAGAAGTAGGAGAACGTGAGATTAATGAGGACAGCGTAGGCTTTGCCCCTGTGGGAAAAGATATTGGAATAGTCATTTTAGCAGACGGACTTGGGGGACATGGACGGGGGGAAGATGCCTCTGCACTTGTTACCACAGCTTCAAAAGAAGTGTTCCGTTATTACTATAACCAAAAAGACTGTTTAGAGCGCTGTTTTATGGAAAGTCAGAAGCGCCTCATGAAAAAGCAGGCCGATGAGAATGCCAGACAGGATTTAAAAACAACGCTGGTATTGCTGCGAATTGTAAACGGTTATGTGCAGTGGGGGCATGTCGGTGATTCCAGATTATACTATTTTAAAAATGGAAGAATCGTAAAAAGAACATTAGATCACAGTGTACCACAGATGTTAGTAGCAGCAGGAGAAATTGATGAGAAAGAGATTCGTCACCATCCAGACAGAAACCGTCTGGTACGGGTAATGGGAATGGAATGGGATGAACCAAAATATCAGGTTAGTGAACCAATGCCAGAAGAGCCAGGACAGGCATTTTTGCTATGTTCGGATGGATTTTGGGAAAATATCGAGGAAGAACAGATGGAAGCCTGTCTTCAAAAATCCGCCAATCCCCATGAGTGGTTAGAGCGCATGGAGAAAATCGTAGTAAAAAACGGACGTGGAACAAACATGGATAATTATTCAGCTATTGTTGTGTTTGCAGGCGTTTAAGATAAAGGGAAAAAGAGGCAGAGAGGAAAAATGAGCAGATTGGTAAAATGTGAAAATGGACATTTTTATGATGCAGATAAATATGCGAAATGTCCAAATTGCAGCAGAGGGGCCGGCCCTAAAAAAGATGTTGTAATGGAGGGTGGTATTTCAACAGATCTTGATGATGTAAAGACCGTTGCCATGAATATAAGAGGTAACATAAAAAGTGGAAGATCTGTCCGTATTCCCAAGGTAAGTGGACGTACTATAAAGCCATCCAATGAGATTCTTGACAGAGAAGAACAAAGGATGCGGGAATTACAGGAAAAAATCAGAAACCATAAAGATTCTCTGGAAGAACAGGTTACGCTTGCGAAAGAGTCCTATGAGATTGATAATGATAAAACGGTTGCAGTTCATGTTTTTGAGAACGGGATTGAGCCGGTAGTCGGCTGGCTTGTGTGCGTAAACGGAGAGGAAAAAGGCCGTGATTATCGTCTGATTAGGGGAAGAAACCGTATTGGAAGAGATTCTGGTATGGATGTTACTATCCGAAAAGATCAGAAAGTGACAAGAGAGGAACATTGTTCCGTGGTATATGATGAGAAGTCTAACCTTACTTTCCTTGTACCAGGGAATGGAACTCTTACTTACTATAAAGGAGAGATGCTTCGCCAGCCACAACAGCTTTGTAGCGGAGATGCAGTAGAAATCGGAGAGACAAAGTTTATATTTATCAGCTTTTGTGAAGGAGAAAGAGTATGGAAAAACGAAGAGGAATAAAGGTTCTTCTTTTTCTGTTAGCTTTTGTTGGATGTTTTTCTTTGCTGCCACAGCAATTGTGGGCGAAGTCAAAGGAAGTGACGATATCTCAGGCAGATGTGTATCTGCCAGATATCAGTGTTTATATGGAGACAGCCGATGGAAAAGCCTGTGGAAAAGATGAAGTAAAAGCAAAGATAAGTGATACGGGTGTAAGCCTTACTGTGAAATCTTCGGATATTTTTTCCGATACAGACAGAGGCATTTATTATCATGTACTGTTAGACATTTCGACGTCCATTCGTGCGGATCAGTTTGATGCGATGAAGAAGTCGATTCTGGCTCTTAAGAAGAAGATTCGGAAAAAAGACCGTTTATCCGTGATTACTTTTGGAAAAGAAGTAAAGGAAGCGGCAGATGGCAACAGCAGTTACGGGGAATTAAGCAAAGTTCTATCTAAAATCAAACAGGAAAAGGGAACGCATTTATACGAAGGAATCAATACGATTACCGAGCAGGTAAACGCACAAAAAGATAAAGAGATAAAAAAGGAAGTAAAGGCAGAGAATTCCATGCGTAATATTGGAATTATCCTTACAGACTGGCAGGAAATTAAGGATGCTGGTGGAATCACTTCGCAGGAAGAATCTTTAAAATCCTTGCAGGAAACAGGGACTCCTTTATATGGATTTTGTTTAAAAACAGCAAAAGACACCCTTCAGGATGATATGGGAGCGTTCCTTCGAAAAACAGGAGGAAGTTTTCAGATCTTTAATGAGGGAAAGAAAGATACCCAGCTTACAGATTTAAATAAAGAGCGTTTGAAAGATAATGTATTACTCATCCATTCTTCTTCAAATAAAACCTATGATGAAGAAAAGGTTTTGGAATTAGAAGCTGGAGAGGAAACAGTAAAAAAGGAACATTTATATTTAAATCGTGCACAGAGCGATTCAAAAAAACCAACGATTACTTCGGTAAAACAAAAAGGGAAAGATGCAAAGACAATCGTGGTTACTTTTAGTGAAGATGTGTTATCAGCGGATAATAAGAATAATTATTCTATTTTGAGAGGTGGAAAACACACCTATACTGTTTCAGAGGCGACCTATACATCAGATAATGAAAAGTATCAGGCGAAACTGGTTCTTAATGATAAGCTTGTAAAGGGAAAGTATACTGTAGAGACACACAATATTGTAGATAATACAAATGAGGAGAATCCTTTAGATGCTTCCTGGAGTGGAGAATTAGATGGTGAGGGTGCTTTTAAAGCTTTTTATACAAGTCTTGGAAAGTTCTGGGCAATTATACTGGCAATTATTGTGTTTGCGGTACTTCTTGGAATCTATCTTTATATACGAAAACACAGAGGAATTATGGTTGTACAGGACAAGATGGTTCTTGGCGACAAAATGGAGCAAAAAAAGCATATAAAAAGTGACCAATCTACGACAAAAAATGTTATACTTTCTGTAAGTGGCATTGCCGCAGATGAAAAAGAGATGGCGGTTCAGATTAATGGAAGCATTATTATCGGAAGAGCGAGTTTTTGCGACATTTATTTTGATGATCTTAAGATGTCTGGACAGCATTTTGCACTTTTAGTACAAAACGGCGATATCTTTTTGAGTGACTTAAATTCTACAAATGGAACATTTGTGGATGGAAAGCCCGTTGAGGCAGGCCCGGCAGGAAAGGGACCTGTAGGCAATGGAAGATAGGTAATTAGCCAATGGAAGTACCATTGAGGCGGGAAGTGTTACCTTTGTAATAAGGTGGTGAAACGATGAAGTCAGAAAATGTGACAATAAAAAAAGAATATTGTCCGAACTGTTTTAATGCAATTGGTTCGATGAGACCCTGTCCGTATTGTGGAAATGAACAGTTTGATAGAAAGAATCCGCTGGCGCTCCCGGTAAATGTCGTTTTAAAGAATCGATATGTTGTTGGGAGAATGCTTGGCGCTGGTGGATTCGGAATTACCTATAAGTGTTACGATTTAAAAGAACGCAAGATCTGTGCGATTAAAGAGTATGCACCGTCTACTTCAGCCACTCGCTTAAGCGATTCACTTACACTTACAGCAACAAGTGTGAGCAGACAGGAGATTTTTGAACATGGCCGGGAGAAGTTTTTAGGAGAGGCTGCAACATTAAGCAAGCTTCAGGATATCCCGGATGTAGTAAAAATCTGGGACTGCTTTGAGATGAATGGAACCGCTTATTTTGTGATGGAGTTTTTGTCAGGCTCCACTTTAAATGGCATTAAAAAAGCCTATGGCGGCAGAATAGAATATTCGATAGCTTATGGAATCATTTTGCAGGCAGCGGAAAGTCTTGGAAAGATTCATGAGGAAGGAAATATTTTTCATAGAGATATCAGCCCGGAAAATATTATGGTCACAGCGGATCTTGAAGTAAAAATTATTGATTTTGGTACAGCCAAATATATCAATAATCAAAAAAGCCAGACATTGTCGGTTGTATTAAAGCCAGGATATGCGCCACCGGAGCAGTACAGTACGACTTCAAAACAGGGAGCATTTACGGATGTTTACGCATTGGCATCTACCTTTTATTATGTATTAACTGGTAAGAAAATTCCGGCTGCACCAGATCGGTTAGTGAATGAAGACTTTGTCCCACTAGAAGACTATGATTTTCTAGGCGAACAGTATGCAGGACTGACTCTTGTTTTAAAAGATGCGTTAAGAACCAGTGTTAAAAAGCGTATTCAGACAATGGAGGAGTTTGCGAGTCGCCTGAAGTCTTTTCACAGTTCTATTACTGGACAAAAATCTGACTCTTCTTTTGTACATTCAGAAGAGCGGACGGTATTAGACGAAGGGGATGGAAAGAAAAGAGGCAACAAAAAGATAGAATCACCAAAAAAGATTACGCGGATTTATCCTTATCTTGAGGGAAAGACTGATCCGATTTATGGATACCGCTATTATATACCATTGAATACAATGGTGACGGTAGGCAGATCAAAGGAAAGCAATATTGTTATAAATATGGGAGTAATAGGAAGAAAGCATCTGGAAGTTTTTTATGATACGGATAGTGGATTATTCTTTTTGATGGACAATCACTCCGTAAATCATACATATATTAATAACAAATTATGTGAGCCAGAAGTGATATACCCGGTAAAACCAGGAAGTTATCTTCGGTTAGCGGGGAATTCCTGTGTGTTTCAGTTAGGAGTAGTAAATGAAGAATATAGAGGATAATTCAATGGAAAGAACTGCTGAGCTTACTCCCGCAGAAAGCGAGACATTGCTGAGGGGACATGTATGGCAGCAGCCAGAGAATGAGAACCTTGTTTGTGGTGCGATCAGTTCTGTAATAGGAGCAAGGGAGAATCAGCAGGATAGCTGCTATATGGATATAGAACCTGACGGGAATTCCATTGGTATCGTTTGTGATGGAATGGGAGGACTAAAAGGTGGAGAAATAGCGAGCCAGCAGGCAGTATGTATGTTTGTGGAGGACTTTGAACAGGTTCGAAAAACAGAGAATAATTTTTATCATTTTTTCTGCAATGAGATGATAGAGATTGATGACATGGTTGCCGGACTTACAGATGAGAGGGGCGAACTTCTTTCTGCCGGAACAACCTTAGTGGGCGTTGCCATTAAAAATGGATTTTTACAGTGGATTTCTGTAGGAGACAGTAAAATTTATGTAATCCGCAGGGATGATATGGTCTGTGTTACTAAGGAACATAATTACCTGATGCTCCTTAATAAACAGTTAGAAGAAGGCACCATTGATGAGGAAGAATATGCAAGAGAGGTAAAAAGAGGAGCGGCACTCATTAGTTATCTTGGAATGGGTAATGTGAATCTTATGGATGCTAATCCAAATCCTCTGCCATTGGAGGATGGTGATATTGTTGTTTTGTGCAGCGACGGATTATATAAGGCACTTTCTGATGCACAGATTTATGAAATTATTAGTAAAAATGCAGACGACTTAGAAGCGGCTGTTCAGGAACTACAAATGCAGGCACAAATATCTGCCGGAAGAGTACAGGATAATACATCCATTGTGGTGTTATCATACAGACCAAACGTATAAGGAGGAATTCAATATGAATTTAACAAGATGTAATCACGGACACTTTTATGATATGGACAAGTTTGAGAGCTGCCCACACTGTAAAAATAATGGGGCTGGGGCAGCAGCAGAGGCAACCGTGGGACTTACTGGAGGTACAGCAGGAGCAACAGAGCCATATTCTGGCAATGCAGGAGATGTGACAGTTCCTGTAGGAATGACAAGTCCATTAGATGAAGTAAATACAGGATTAGGAAAACCAATTGATGCAACAGAAGAAAAAACAGAGGCAGCATTCCAGAAGATTTCTAATCCAAATCCGTTTGCACCTGCCAAAAATCCAGGTTTTCAGAATTTCGCAGGAGAAGATCCAACAGAGCCATTATCTTCTATGCCGCCAAGAACACAGCCTCAAAAAGTGATGCAGGGTACTATTGATCCGATTATTCCACAAGACACTGGAAAAAGCTTAAAAGATGTAATTGAAACGGTTGCCAATGCAACAACAACCTCCACAGATGATGGAAAGACTATCGGCTTCTATGACGGGGCGCTTTCAGAAAAAGATAAGGTGATTGATCCTGTTGTAGGATGGCTTGTATGTATTAAGGGAGATGCTTTTGGAAGCAGCTTTGTGTTAAAGAGCGGTAAAAACTTTATCGGAAGAGACAGAAAGATGGACGTAGCACTTACAGGAGATAAGAGCGTATCCCGCGAATGCCATGCAATCGTAATCTATGACCCAAGAAGCAGAATGTTCCTCGTTCAGCCTGGAACATCCAGAGAATTATTCTACTTAAATGATAAGGTTGTCCTTGGTGTAGAAGCAATCGGAAGTCACGACATTCTTGCAATCGGTAAAACAGAATTAATGTTTATTCCTTGCTGTGGCGAATCTTTCTGCTGGGAAGACCAGATTGAAAGAGCGAATGCAGAAACAGCCAAAGAAAAGAAATAGAGACTGGAATACTATATTATTGATATTTCGCTGAAAATCAATGAGGCAGTACACTAGAGCGTGTTTGAAATATGCTCTAGTTAGAAAGGCGAAGGAAGAAAACATTGGATGAAAGAGACCTTCATTATCTAAAAAAAGAAACAAAGTTAAATGGACGCTATATTATAACGTCTGTTTTGGGTGAGGGCGGTTTTGGTATCACTTATTATGGTGTAGATGACTTATTTGGTAACGAAGTTGCTATAAAAGAATTTTTCCCGCAGGGAATTGTTACGAGAAACAACGAATATACCGATAATGTTACCGTAACTTACGCGAAGCAGGATGAGGCCTTTTTAGCAGGAAAAAAACGATTTATTGGTGAAGCCCGTGTGATGGCCAAGTTTAATGGCGATCAGGGAATCGTCAATGTAACTGATTTTTTTGAGGCGAATAATACAGCATACATTGTGATGGAATATCTTGACGGAATTACTTTAAAAGAATATTTAAAGGGAAATCGTCAGATTCCAGTGGATGAACTGATGGGACTTCTTGCTCCTTTGTTAGAATCTTTAGACGATGTCCATCAATCTGGGCTGATTCACAGGGATATCAGCCCAGATAATATCATGGTTTTAAAAGATGGCAGTGTAAAACTGATGGACTTTGGAGCTGCCAGAGACTATACAGAATTTGGTGAAAAAAGTCTTTCCATCGTGTTAAAACCGGGATATGCACCGGCAGAACAGTATCAGAGCCGGGGAGTACAGGGACCGTGGACAGATATTTATGCGCTGTGTGCGACTATTTACAAATGTATCACCGGAAAGACGCCGGAAGATTCGATTCAAAGAGTGATGGAAGATGAGCTTAAAAAGCCATCAGAACTTGGTGTGGACATTTCCCCACAGATAGAAAAAACACTGTTAAAGGGAATGAGCATCGCACCCAAAGACCGTTATCAGAACTTAAAGGATCTCTGCGAGGATCTCTATAAAGACTATATGGAAGAGGAAGAATCCTTAGAAGAAAGCCAGAAAGAAACGGAAGTGGAGCCAGCGGAAATTTTAGAAAAGAGTTCGTCAGAAAGTCAGGAAACTTCTAAAAGAGAGTCAGAAACTTCTAAGGAAAGTCAGGAAATCTTTGAAGAGGAATCAGAAGCTTTAAAAAAAGAAAAAGATTCGGTAGAAGATTTAGAGAAAGAGCGTGTACAGAAAAATTCAGAGATTTTTAAGGAAGATACCCAGCCGGAAAGCCTAAAAGAGCATAACACAGTGGAAGCAGAACAGTCTTTTGAAGAAGAGACAAAGGAAAATACAAAAGTTAAGATGCAAAAGGAGCCTGAGGGAGAGACAGATTCCCAAAAGAATTCTCAGGATTCCTCAAAACAGACGCAAAAAAAGCGTTCAAAAAAAGGTCTCCTTACTGCAGTAATTTTGTGCTTCCTTATTGCAGGCGCTGGCTATCATTTTTACCAGAAATCTCTTGAAAGAGAAGTTCCAAATCTCGTAAATAAAAGTTTTGACAGTGCAAAAGCAGAAGCGGCCGGAGATGATGACTCTCTTGTTTTAGTAGAACTTGATCAGGCTTATTCTGATACTGTAAAAAAAGGAAATATTATTTCACAGGATATTAAGGCAGGAACTATTTTAAAAAAGGGAGATGCCATCCGGGTAACTGTCAGCAAGGGAGCACTGGTTACCATTCCTGATGTAGCTGGTAAGAAAAAAGCGAAGGCTAAAGAAACGATTACTAATGCGAAGCTTATTATGAAAGTTTCAGATAGAAAATGGTCAGATAAAGTTGCAAAAGGAAAGGTTATTTCTCAAGATAAAAAGGCTGGAGAGAAGATAGAAGAGGGCAATACAATCTCTGTAGTAATCAGCAAAGGTGTTGAGCAGGTTAAAGTTCCAAAAGTAGAGGGCGAAACGTTAGAAGAAGCACAAAAAGCTTTGAAAAAGGCAAAATTAAAAGTTGATTCTTCTCGTACATACAGTAGTAGTGTAGAAGAAGGGAAAATAATCAGCCAGTCCATTGCTTCTGGTAAAACCGTTAATAAGAATACGACAGTAAAAGTCGTGATAAGTCTTGGAAAAGAGCCAGAACCAGAGCCAGTTTACCGTCCAAGCAGCTCTAGTTCTTCTTCAGGAAGCAGCAGCTCAGGCAGGAAGTCTTAAAGTCTTATAGACGTTCAGGCAGCTCCAGTAGTTCGAGCAGGAAATCATCCGGCAGTAAAAAGAAATCTTCTGGCGGCGGGGACAGCATCAATAACTGGAATCCCGTAAACTAAATAGAAAGAGGGATACCAGAGTAGAAAACATATAGCTCTGGTATTCTTTTTATATTAAGGCATATTCGTAAGAACATATAAAAAAGTAAATGGTACGAAAATCTACAGCGTATGGAGTCATGCAAAAGCCGTTAAAGTGAAATAAGCAGAAAAGTTTCTACTAAAAAATATTGATTTATGATATAATTTTTATAATCTTATGCAGATGCAAAGTACAGATTGAGAGAGAAATGAGGGAAAGTTTATGGAAGAAAACAGTGTTCATCTCCTGAAAAATGGAAGAACATTAGGCAGCCGTTACGTCATAGAGGGCGTTCTTGGTGAAGGTGGATTTGGAATCACCTACAGAGGACATGATAAGACTCTTGATGTAGAAGTTGCCATAAAAGAGTACTATCCACAGGGATTTGTGACCAGGAATACAACATATAGTGAAGAACTTACTGTATCCCAGTCAAAATACACGGAAATGTTTCAAAAAGGAAAGGAAAAGTTTTTAAGTGAGGCGAGAACGCTTGCACGTTTTAACAGACAGGAAGGTGTTGTAAGTGTAACAGACTTTTTTGAGACAAATAATACCGCATATATCGTTATGGAATTCCTGGATGGAATTACATTAAAGCAGTACATTGACACACAGGGATTACTTACACCAGCAGAAATTTTAGATCTTATGGCACCTTTAATGGAAGCATTAGATGAAGTACATAATGTGGGACTGATTCATCGTGATATCAGCCCGGACAACATAATGCTGTTAGAGAATGGCGGCGTAAAGTTAATGGACTTTGGTGCAGCACGAGCTTACACAGAATTTGGTGAAAAGAGTCTTTCTATTGTATTAAAACATGGTTATGCCCCAGAGGAGCAGTATCGTACACATGGCGTACAGGGGCCGTGGACGGATATTTATGCCCTTTGTGCGACAATGTACAAATGTATTACCGGCATTACTCCAGTAGAATCTTTACAGAGAATGCAAGGAGATACGCTGCAAAGGCCATCACAGCTTGGTATTCCAATTCCACCGTGGGTAGAATACGCATTAATGAAAGGTATGGCCGTTTTCCAAAGAGATCGTTACCAAAGTATTGCAGAGTTTTGTGATGACTTATATGGGGATGGCAGTAATATAAATTATGATGCAGTAGCATCACCAAACCAGACTGTATACGATCCGAATGTGTATGCAAATGCTTCCTATAATCAAAATGGTTACAGTCAGGGTAGTAATTCAAATTATAGTCAAAACTATAGCCAAAATTATAGTCAGAATTATAGCCAGAATGGATATAATCAAAGTCCATATAATCCAAATGCGGATTACAGCCAAAACTACGGAACACAAAACAACAATAAATCAAATAATGCGGTTATTGGTATTTTGATGGTGACGATTCTCATTCTTATTATTGGAATCGGTATGTTTATATGGCGGATGAACGCTAACAATGCTTCACAAGACGCAAAAGTAACGCAGGCAGATCAAAAGGCAGCTGCCACAACACAGAAAATGACACAGGCTACAACAGAGGCAACAACGGAAGAAGTGACGGAAGCGACGACGGAGGCAGAGGCGGAATCAGCTCTTCCCTATACAAATAATAGTTTTATAGATATCAGCTCGTGCCAGACTGTGGATGATTTTTACAGATATTATGCACCAGATTTTAATTTTTTATATCCTAAATCTGTTTTTGCTTATTCCGAGGCTGATGATGAGACAAACAGTTATTATTTATCTTCTGCGGATGGATCAATGACATTAGAATTTTATGAAGAAGATACTTCAGGTTCAGCAAAAGAAAATGTAAAGAAATTTTATAACAAAACACAAAATGAGGTTCATGCTATAAAATATGATCCTAAATGGGAAGATCATCAAGTAATAGCAGGACAATATGTGGCTAATACAAACGAGGCATTTTATTATTTTATAAGAAATGAGAACGCTAAAAATTATATTTTTAAGTTTCATTATGTAGATCCCGATCTTAATAACGATTATAATCAGGAAGACTATATTATGGAAACCATATATCGAGGCTGTTCTTTTAGTAAAGCTAGTAAGCCAAGAAGTTTCAGAAATTTTGAAGACGAAGGAAAGAAGCAATAATTATGATGAAAACGATAATAAAAACGAACTATTTTTCTAGAGTTTTTTTATACGGCTTGATTTTTTCTTTGTGTATTTTCCCACTTTCTGTAAAGGCAAGGCAGACATCTCCCAAAAAAGATTTATGCATCGTCATTGATCCCGGACACGGAGGCATCCAGTCCGGGACACAGAGAGGGACGGTAGAAGAAAAGACTTTGAATTTAAAAATCGCGCAGTATTTAAAAGAGGCATTAGAAAAGTATAAAGGGGTTACCGTATCTTTAACAAGAGATGGTGACTATGATGTGAGTCTTACTGACCGCACGCAATATAGCGTAGATAAGAATGCAGATCTTATGGTGAGTATTCATAATAATGCAACAGGAGACTGTGCAGCTTATGATAACGGTTGTACAGTTCTTGCGGCAAAAGATGGCTATAAGCAGGAATTTGCAGATGAGGAACAAAAACTTGCCTGCAATATTTTAAATGAACTATCAGCACTTGGAATAGAGAACCAGGGAATTTTACTCCGGGATTCCGAGGCCAATGAAAAATATGAGAATGGAGAACTGGCAGATTATTATGCAATCATCCGCGGAGGTGTATTAAAAGATATTCCTACTGTTTTGGTGGAGCACGCTTTTGTAGATGATGATTCAGATTTTGAAAACTATTTAAGCAGTGATGCAAAGTTAAAAGCACTGGCAGAAGCAGACGCAAAAGGGATTGCAAGATATTATCAGCTGACCACAGAAGATGGGAAGAAAGCAGAAAGTCCATTAGAAAATTATAAAGAAAAGATTGTTCATATCATAGATGGCAACTGTAAACATAATAAAATCAGTTACAAAACATATTATTCATCTTCAAAAAAAGAAACCGAAGAGAAATCCGCTAATACGGATACTACAACTGCAAAAGCCGAAAAACAGGAGCAGACTACGGAAAAGTCTGCTCCAGAGGCGAAAACGGATGTTATCTCTGAGTCAGAAAGTCAGGAAAAAAGTTCAGAAGAATTCTCAAATACAGTCGAAAACACTTCCTCTAAATCTGTAACAAAACCTAAAAAAAGAGAAAGTGTTCAGACAGATTCTATGATACTCTTTGTTCTAATAGCAGCGCTTCTAATAGCACTGATTTTACTAGGAACTTTACTAAAAAAGAGAAAGAAGTAGTACAGCAATGGGAAAATAAAAAAAAGAATACCGATGCGTTCTTGAGCTTGCACATAAGGACACAAATATGGTCTATTTATTTATAATTTCGTAAACGCAATAGCCTGTTCATGCCGTACCACACTTTTATAAGCATCCTTTCTCATCGAAGTTAGGAAAAGATATAAAATCTCTATTACAGTCGTTGCAGATACCCGTGAAAAACAATAGCCATCAAGAAATAACTTTTCACGGGTTGCCGTTGTAATGTGATAATCACTAAGCTGTGCAGCACTCGATTTCTCGCTATTTGTTATAGAAATGGTAGTAGCACCGGCACTTCTGGCGGCCTCTAATGCACGAAGAACGGCGGTGGATTCACCAGAGTTTGAAATAGCAATAACAACATCATCTGCCATCATATTATAAGTATAACCAATCTGTGTCTCCCAGATTGTGCCGGACACAGCAGGAATCCCAATCTGATTTAACTTAAAAGCCCCGTCAATCGCAACGGGAATAGTATTACCAACTGCAAAAAATTGTACCGTCTTTGCAGTATTTAACTTGTCTAAAATTTCATGAAGTTGTTTGGTATCCATCATAGAAACTGTTTGTGTGATTTCTGTCACTTTATTGGCTAAAATATTTTTCAAAGACTGACCGATATCATTGACAGAAATACGGTTGGATACTTCTTCTTCCTCTTTTCCCCTTTCGGAAATCTCTTTTGCAAGAGTAATTTTAAGGTGATGAAAACCTTTCATATCTATTTTTTTACAAAAGCGGGAAACCGAAGCATCACTGACACCACATGCCTGTGCTAATTCTCCAACGGTCATGTCAACGACTTTAGCGGTATGTTGTATGATGTAAGTACCTATTTTTCTTTCTGATTCAAAAAAAGTGTCTAAAGAGGCACAGATTGTATCTAAAACTGATTTTTCCATTGATTTTGCTCCTAATTATATAATTTACACTTAACTATATCACAAAATGGATTCAATTACTATTTAATTCATTAAGAGACAGACGCCCGGGAAGAGAACCGATACCC
>OGRG01000475.1_pt1 | contig 36021 bp, 34 predicted proteins | sample 1553501 | NCBI WGS metagenome assembly OGRG01 (sample SAMEA2580018, study PRJEB22360) | human gut metagenome | biome: human gut; feature: human-associated habitat; material: faeces | place: Denmark | collected 2008/2010 | reverse complement strand
ACCTTCCACGCCATCTGTCTGAAACTGCTTGGCGACGTGCGGCTCATCAGTCCCGGCGAGGCCCTGACCATCGCGGAGCAGGTGCTGCGGGAGTCCGGCCGAAAGGGCGGCGGAAAAACGCTGCTCCAGTCTGTCTCCCGGGTGAAAAACGGCGTGTCCCCGGAGGATACCGGTCTGGACGCGGAGCTGTACGACGCCTATCAGGCCCGGCTGCGAGACCTGGGCGCCCTGGACTTCGACGACCTGCTGACCGAAGGCGATAAGTAAGTCGTCTGGACAGAACGAGCGGCCTGCGGAAATCAGTTCCTGTACGGAATAGCCGCTTTTTTTCATCTTCAGGCGGTTTGCACCAAAGGTGTTGGCATAGACGATATCCGAGCCAGCAGCCAAAAACGCTTTGTGAATGGCAGTAATCTGTTCTGGATGTTCGATGTTGTATTTTTCTGGGATTTCTCCGGCAGGCATGCCGCTTTTTTGCAGCATCGTACCCATACCGCCATCCAGATACAGACGAGGTTTCTTCTGAAAGAGGTTATGTTGTGCCACCGCAGTGAGCTCCTTTCTTCCGGAATGCACAGGTTTCCCGCATCTTGCAAATGCTGCACCCTTGCCGGCGTTTCGGCAGTGGATGTTGGGCACATCCAAAGATGGCAGAAACCGACTTCCGGGGGTTCATGAGGTAGGTTTCCGTTGTAATAATGCCGACTTGCCGGGCGGCGTTGAGGTGGGCGAGCAGGTTCGGCTGTTCCGAGATGGGAAAATCTCCATAGCCGGGGCTGAACCGCCATGTAAAATATCGGTTCGGCATGGTTTCCTGAATCCGCTGTTCTGCCTTGTCGCAGACCTGCTCAATGGCAGTATTTGCGAGAGCATCCATCAACAGGGCGTTGGTCATGTCCCGTTTTTGCGTGCGGTCAATCAAGACATCTACAGATGTTCCAAGCGTTGCCGCCATGAGAACCGCACGGTCGCAGCCCTCTAGGTGCTGGCGAATATCATTCCCCTCTAATAATAAGGTATCCGCATACAGCACCGATTCTGTGCGGGTCAGCGGAAGAATGCAGTAGGTATAGCGAGGGGTTGCGTGGCGGAGCAGCTTTGCTTCGCAAGCATCCAGCCGAGATAGAAAGGCATCGTCTGCCGCCGCTTCGGTCATACCCAAATACCGGAGGGTTTCCGAACGGTCAAGCGGTGACAGACAGATACTGGGGCTCATCGTTGGGTTGCACGCAGTACGCCGGAGATGGCTTCGCTGATTTTTCGTGCAACATAAGGATTGTTCATGGTGTAAAGGTGAATTCCGTCAACCCCAGCTGCCAGCAGTTCAATAATCTGTGCGATGGCATAAGCGATCCCAGCATCTTGCAATGCTGTAGGGTTATCCTCATATTTTTGAATGATACGGGTGAATTTTCTCGGCAGACTTGCACCACACATGGAAACCATGCGGGTAATCTGCTTGCTGTTGGTGACTGGCATGATACCAGCTTCAATCGGGACAGTAATCCCAGCCTTGCGAGCTTCTGCCTGAAAATGGAAGAATGCTTCATTGTCAAAGAACAGCTGAGAAATGAGGTGTGTTGCACCGGCATCGACTTTCTTCTTCAGGTTGGCAATATCTTCTTCCAGCGAGGAGGCTTCCGTATGGCATTCCGGATAGCAAGCTCCGGCAATGTCGAAATTCGGGTGTGTTTCCCGAATGTAGGTAATCAGGTCGCTGGCATGGGCAAAATCGTGTTCCGGTTCTAATTCCGGGACACGGTCGCCACGCAGAGCGAGGATGTTTTCAATGCCGCTTTCGAGGAATGTTTCCAGCAGGGCATCAATTTTTTCTTTTGTGCAGTGAATGCAGGGCAGATGGGACATGGAAGTAATGCCATACTGTTCCTGTAAGCGTCTTGCGATGGCGATGGTATTTTCCCCGTTGCCGCTGCCGCCAGCACCCAGTGTGACACTGATGAAGTCCGGATGCAAATCCTGTAATTCTTCGAGTGTCTGGTAGACGGTTTCAATCGGGCTGGTTTTCTTCGGTGGAAATACCTCAAAGGAAAAGACGGTCTTTTCCGAAAAAAGAGGAGCGATTTTCATAGAATGATAAATTCCTTTCTGTTGAGATTCGATGATAGTCATAGCGATTTATGCAGGGTCAATCCGCCAGTCTACGGGTTCCATTCCGTGTTCGATGAGAAAGGCGTTGGTCTTGGAGAAATGCCGGCAGCCGAAAAATCCATAGTGAGCAGATAGCGGACTTGGATGGGCAGCCGTCAACACCAAATGCTGCGGAGCAGTAATGCGTTGCTGTTTTGCCTTGGCATTGTTGCCCCAGAGCAGGAACACTACGGGCTTTTCCCGTTCGTTCAGCTTGTCAATGACGGTATCGGTGAGCTGTTCCCAGCCTTTTCCCCGATGGGAGTTGGCAGCACCTGCCCGAACTGTTAAGACCGTGTTTAGCAGTAAAACGCCATGTTTTGCCCATTCGGTGAGGTCGCCATGTTTGCCGAGGTTATCAATGCCGGTATCATCCCGCAGCTCTTTAAAGATGTTGACGAGGGACGGCGGCGGTGTAACACCCTTGTGCACGGAAAAACTCAAGCCATGTGCTTGATTGGGGTTGTGGTAGGGGTCTTGTCCCAGAATGACTACTTTTACATCTGCATACGGCGTATATTGAAACGCATTGAAAATGTCGTACATATTGGGATAGATGGTATGGGTGCGGTATTCCTGAATGAGGAACTGCCGCAAGTGCTGATAGGATTCGGATTGAATGGCATCCTGAAGCAGGTCATCCCAGTCGTTTCCGATATGAACCATAAAAAGACCATCCTTTCTGTGGATTGTTTCGCAGACTGGCTGCAATTGATACCTATTATAACACACTCTTTTCAGAAATTCAATAGACAGAATCTTTCCGCTGTCAGATTTTCCACAGACGGCGGCTTCTTTTTGAGGATGCATTTCATTTTTGGAAATCCCACTGAAAAATGCATGGCGGAATCGGAAAAATTGTACAACTTTTTGAAATCCTATTGACTATTCGCAAAAGATGTAGTACAATGATAAGTAATTGTCGATACCACCTTGTCAGCGTGGACGACACAAAAACGGGTACAGCTGCCTGCAAGCTGCTGCACCCAGATTTACCGTAGGAGGGTGAAACGTGAAAAAAGTAAAAAAACCGGTTTTCTTCCTTGTGTTTGCTGTGATTGCGATTTTTGCGATTACAACGCTGATCGGTGTGTCTACTCAAAACGGCGATATTACAACGACCTATGTACACGGCGTAAAAGATATTCGTCTTGGGATCGACATTCAGGGCGGCGTAGATGTTACATTTGAGCCAGCAGGCGATGTGGATGCAACAGATGAACAGATGGACGCAGCACTGGAGAAAATCAAGACCAGACTGGTGTCACAGGGCATTAACGACAGTGATACTTACGTTGACTACAAAAGCGATCGGATTATTGTTCGGTTCCCATGGCAGGCAGGGGAAACGGATTTCGATCCGGAACAAGCCGTAAAAGAACTTGGTGAAACCGCAGAGCTGACATTCCGCTATGGAACGGAAACCACCACAAATGATGACGGCGAAACCGTGCCGGCAGGCGAGATCGTACTGACGGGTGACGATGTGAAGAGTGCCGGAACAGGTGCAACGCAGGATGATACCACGAAGGAAGCAACGTGGATGGTAACATTGGATCTGAACGACAGCGGTACGGAAAAGTTTTATAATGCAACTTCCGCTCTGTATCAGGACAATGGACAGATCTCCATCTGGATGGACAACACCATGATTTCTGCACCGTCTGTTAATGCGGTTATTTCCGACGGAAAGGCAACCATCAGCGGGAACTTTACATATGAATCTGCAAAGGAACTGGCAGATAAGATCAATGCCGGTGCATTGCCGTTTGCATTGGAAACCACCAGCTTTAAGACCATTTCCCCGACCATGGGCGAAGGGGCTTTGAATGCTATGGTGATTGCAGGTTTGATTACCTGTGCCTTTATTGTGATTTACATGATTTCCCTGTATCGGCTGTTGGGTGTGATCGCATCCATCTGCTTGGTAGGACAGATTGCCGGCATGCTGGCAGCCGTTTCCGGCTGGTTCGGCTTTATGGACAGCAACACGCTGACTATTCCAGGTATCGCTGGTATTATCCTTTCCGTTGGTATGGGTGTTGATGCGAATATCATCACCGGCGAACGAATTCGAGAAGAACTTCGGAGAGGCAAGCCGCTGGATGGTGCATTGCAGTCCGGTTACAGCCGTGCATTCAGTGCCATCTTTGACGGAAACCTGACTGGTATCATCGTTTCCATCATCCTGATGGGTGCGTTCGGGACACCGGACAGCTGGTGTGCAAAGCTGCTGCATCCGCTGTTCCAGTTCTTTGGTGCAACAACAGAAGGCGTGATTTATTCCTTCGGTTATACCTTGTTGGTTGGTTTGATTATGAACTTTATCATGGGTGTGTTTGCAGCCAGACTGATGACCATGTCTTTGTCCAAGTTCAAATGCTTCCAGAACAAGAAACTCTATGGAGGTGGGTTAAATGGCTGAGAAAGAAAAACAGTTTAAACACTATCCGGTGGATGTCAAGGTACGGAATTTCTGCGGCAAGTCCAAGCTGTTTTTCCTGCTGACCCTGATTCTCGTTGTCATTGCAATTGCCTCTTCCTTTACGGGTGTGGACATTGCACTGGAATTTAAGGGCGGTACGATTATCACCTATAGCTATGAGGGCGAAGCGGTTGATAAGAGTGCGATTTCTTCCGAACTGACCGATTTAATTGGAACGAGCGTGAATGTACAGGATGGCGAAAGCCTCGACGGCGGCAGCAAGACATTGACATTGTCCTTTACTTCCAACGAAGGTTTGACGGTTGACCGGCAAGCAGAAGTAACGGATGCCATTCAGTCCCGTTATCCAGATGCAAATGTACAGCTGCTGGACTCGAATGATGTCAGTGCACGTTCTGGTAGTGACTTCTTTGCAAAATGTATCGTTGCAGCGATTTTTGCAGCAGTCATCTTGATTCTGTATATTGCATTCCGGTTTAAGCAAATCAGTGGTTGGTCAGCTGGTGTTTGTGCGATTATCGGCTTGCTGGCAACGCTGGTCATCACATATGGTTCGGTTGTTTTGATGGGCTTTGAAATTGACTCAAACTTTATGGCAGTTATTTTGACGCTGTTGGGTTATGCAGTCAACGACACCATCGTTATTTATGACAGAATCCGTGAAAATCAGGAAAAGATGCCGGGAATGTATATTGAAGACCTGGTAAACACCAGTTCTTCCCAGTCCTTGCGGCGTTCGATTCGGACATCCCTGACAACGTTGTTTGCAATGGTTGCAGTTGTAGTTGTAGCTGCAATTATGGGATTGGATTCGATTCAGCACTTTGCCATTCCGATGGCAGTTGGTATTCTGGTTGGTACTTATCATTCCATCTGCTTTGTACCGAGCCTGTGGGTTTGGTGGCAGAAGCGGCGTGGTGTGGAAACACTGAAAGTAATTCCGAAGAAAAAGAAGAAGGCAACCGAATAAGCCAATTTTTGAACAGAAAAGAAGCAGGCAGGATATGCGAAGCAGCATATCCGCCTGCTTTTTTGTTTTGGTGGAGAGATACGAGCCGCAGGCAGCTGAAAAGTTTTTCGGTGCAGCAGTTTTACAAAAATGCTGCCGAGGTGTGGGCGAGTAGCCCACATTTGCGAAGCAAATTGAATTTTGCAATCTGTTTTTCCTGCTGCAATTGCATTTTTTGAAACTTTCCAATTCAAGCAAAGTTGAATAATAAGAATCAAGGTTGTAAGTTCGAACAAGGCAACGGGGCAATTGCAGCATGCTGGTAGGCAAAAGCAGGGGTGGAACCCCCTTTTGCCGGATGCGAAAGATCGGTTTCCCTAAGAGAAGTTCTTCTAGGGAAACCATCTGAATCCGGTTCGGCAGAATCGCTTCGCTGTCTGCCTGTGTGCTGTTCGCTGGTGGTTGCGTTGTCCAAATTACCTATGAATCTTTCTTAGATTTCTGTTTTTCTGAATTTTTTGTGTTTCTAGAATAGCGAACAGCAATTTCCCTTGTTTCTCCTAGATTTCAATAATATCTAATCAATACGTTTGTTAAGGGGGGCCAGCTTGTCCCCCTTAACAATCCCCCTCCGCCGAGCTGAGCCAGCTCGACCGCAGTTGCCTGCGGCGATGGTCACGATTCTGCCTCTTCTGCTGGGTCGTACAGCGTCCAATTTTCATAGGGGTTCATATGCGATAGATGTTCCACAACTCGTTCCTGCGACTTGTAATTTTGTAACAGGGCTTCTTTCTTTTGCAAGTCCTCTTCGGAAATTCTCGGCAGCTGTGCTTCAAATTCCGGCAGCCGTTTCGCACTGTAATATGTCCCGAAACAATACAGCGGCATCTGCAATTGTTCGTGTTGGTACGCCTCCGTCACGAGTTCATGTGTCATCTTGTGATGAATGTGCCCATACTCGCCGGCTTTGTTGTGCGTGACAACCGATTCCCACGGCTTATCCTCTAAAATCAATGTGATGTCCTGTTCAATTTGTTCTTCCACGTTGCTCCAATCGTCCCGCCGTCCAAAGGTCTTGTCGGGATATTTTAAAATCAGGCAGGCATTTCCGGTTGCCTCTGCAATCGAACGCAGTTCCGCCGACCGTACTGCATCGCCGCCATGTGTCAGGCAGACAATCAAATAATCGCCCTCTAACAGATGTGCTCCGCCCCAAAGCGTTTCATCGTCCGGATGGGCGACAATCATCAACTTTTTTGCTTGACTCAAGTCCAGCTGTGCCAAATCCGCCATGGTCAGAGCTGGAATGTCATAATAATTCTGATACCAGATGACAACCCCACTGAGCAGGCACAAAACACCTGCTAATAAAATTGCAATCGTTCTCTTTCCAATACGAATTCGATTCTGTTTTCCCATCATTCTGCTCCCTTGTTGTTTCTATTTTTTATTTTTATTTTTTTGGATTTCATAAAAAGAAACCGCTGTGAACAGAGATTTCTTGTCCACAGCGGAGAAAATTTCGTTTTCTTTTTTCTTATTCCTGATAGAACGGTTTTGTTCTCTCCAGAATGCTCTTGCTCATATCGTGCTGTGTCGTAATGATTCCCGGCGGGTTTCCGTTGGTGTGGCGGTTTACAATCTGTGCAGCCGGCTGGAACAGGCTCTTGGTATCTTCTACCTGGTCGCAATCCAAAACCAGCATCACGCTTTCCTTGTTGCCAACCCGCATACCAGTCATATAAGCAGCATGTACTTCCGGCACTTCTTCAAAGTGTGCGGAGAGTTCCTTCATCAGGTCAATTGGCTTGTCCTTCAGGTCAAACAGCTGTACCCGATTTTGCTGCTGCTGCCGCTGATAATGTACAAACCGTTTTGCCAGGTCAATGACATTTGCCTTCGGCATGGCAACGGATTCACCTTCCCGGAACGGGTTTACTACAATGCCTTCTGCATCGCCGTTCTGCTGGAACATTGCTGCATACTGCAGGAACGGGATAATCATGGTTCTGTATTCCGGCGGATTCTGCCAGCGATTCAGTTCTTCCATGTCGGTAAATGCCGGGAAGAACTTCTTGTCGTTGTTCTGTACCATCACGAACTTAATCTGTGTCTGGTGCTTTTCGCCGTCTTCCATGTTCAAATCCTGTTCTGCGTTAATCAGCTGTACCGGAGCAATGACCTGCGACCGGAACAGAGCGTCAATCATCGGCAGTTCGGTTTCCTGTGTGCTCTTCTTGCGGAATGCTGCAATTGCACCAACCAGCTGCGGGTTCGACAAAGTAGAAGCATCTGCAAAGGCAACCTTCGGATTCAGCGTCGGTTCTGGCAACGGTTCGTTGCGGTATTCCGAAGCTGCCGGCGGCAGTGTAAGACCGGTCAGCTGTGCCAGATGCGGACGGTCAATCAGGTAACCCTGTTCGCTCGGATTGATGACGATACCGGAAGCTTCGCCGGAACGCTGCATCAGGTTTGCATACTGTTCTACGGTCATAACAACGGTATTGATTTCCGGGTCATTTCTCCACTTCAATACTTCCAGCCAGTCGGTAAATGCCGGAAAATACCGGCTGCCGTCCTTCTGCTGCAGCATTGTAAACTTTGCATTGGTCTGGAACTGTTTGCCATCGCTCAAGTCCAGATCTTCCGGCATATTATCAATAATAACCGGTGCAATCAGCTGTGCACCCTTCAGGGCTTCCATTAAATTCTTAACTGCTCCCTGTGTGCTGTGTTCTTTAAGTTCTGCCAGAGCTTCCACGAGCTGTGGATTCTTAACAGTTGGTTTCTTTAATTTTGCCAATTCCGTTCACCTCATTTTATTATTCACCCGAAATGGATAGATTCAGTATAGCACATTATGCACAAAATTGCAAGTGAAAATCAAAAAAAATTTTATGCAAACCGGAATCCCATGAAAAAACCGCCGATTTTTCCGGCAATTTCCACAGGACTTCTAAAAAAATTTTTTGTATTCTGGCCGTGCAACTTGTAAATTTTTTCAGTAATTCGACAAAAATTCCAATTTTCTGAAAAGATTATTCATCTTTTCATTTAAAAAAAATCGGAAGTTCCTCTGACAGCAATCTGTCATCTGAAAACTCCCGAATCTTTTTCGCATACATACAAGAAAGCGATGTTTTTATACCTTACACACGTTCTACTTTTCCGGAACGGAGGCATCTGGAGCAAACATATACGTGGCAGGGAGTACCCTTCACAACTGCCTTTACTCGCTTTACATTGGGCTTCCATGTTCTGTTGGAGCGTCTGTGAGAGTGGGACACCTTGATACCGAATGTAACACCCTTACCGCAAAATTCGCATTTTGCCATATTCTACTGCACCTCCTTAAACAAACTAACGGACTCTATTATATCATATTGCAACAAAAAATGCAAGCCCTTTTTTTCATTTTTTGAAAATTTTTTTTGAACATCGGAAATCTGCATTTTTCACTTGAAAAAACAAGGAAAATCCGGTATAATAAAAAGAATACTAAAAATAAGAGGTGAACCATGTTATGAACTTACTCTCCATGAGCAAACAGCAGATTCTCATGATGCTCATCGCCCGGGTCATCATCATTCTGCTGATTTTGCCGCTGCATGAATTTGCACATGCCTGGGTCGCCCGTCTTTGCGGCGATGATACCGCAGACTCGAAGGGCAGGCTGACCCTCAACCCCTTTTCCCACGTTGACCCTTTCGGGGCAATCTTGCTGTTGTTGACGGGGTTCGGCTGGGCAAAGCCCGTTCCCATCAATCCGAACCGCATGCGAAACCCTCGCACCGGCGTCATCTGGACCTCTTTGGCTGGACCTGCTTCCAACCTGCTGATTGCCTTTGTCATGATGATTCCGTTTCGGATTTTAGAGAGCATTCCAATTTCCTCAGAGGCGATGTACAACACCCTCTCGATTATTTACAGTATTCTCTATTTCTTTATCCTCGTGAACATCGGGCTGGCAGTCTTTAACCTGATTCCGATTCCGCCGCTGGACGGCTCAAATATCCTGCTGGGATTCTTGCCGTATAAAGCCATCTACTGGGTACAGCAGCATCGGCAGGTGATTTCGTTTGTGTTCCTGATTCTGATTTTCTCTGATTTTCTGGACACACCGCTTTCCTACTTACAGCAGCTGATTTTCAAGGGCTTCACGTTCCTGACAAACTGGGTACCCCTGATGGTCAGCGGACTGACAGGTTAATGACAGACGATGCAGCAACTTTCTTTTGAAATCAACGGGGTTACAACCCCTATGGACGTGCTTCTGACGCTGATTGCAAAGCACAAGCTGAATATCTATGACATTGCCATTTCGCAGCTGCTGGAACAGTACCTGAACTATTTAGCGGACTGTCAGGAACAGGATTTAGAGCTTGCCGGAGCATTCCTTGAAATGGCTGCCCGACTCATCTACTTGAAAACGGCTGCCCTGCTGCCAAAGCCGCAGGAGGCACAGGCGGACAAAGAGGACTTGCAGGAATCCTTGCTGCTCTATGCACGCTGTAAGCAAGCAGCGGCGATTCTTGCCGGACGGTACAAAGAACAGCAACCGTTCTGCCGGCAGCCCATGCCGCTGCCCGAACCGCAAAAAACCTATTTGCGTACCTATCCGGCAGAGGTGCTCCGCAGCAGCTTTCTCTCCATCGGGAAGAAACAGCTGCCGCCCTCCAAAGCTGCTATGCAGGAGAAATTGCAGCGTGTGGTCAGCCCGAAAACCGTTTCGGTCTTTTCAAAAATCGTCTGGCTGATGCGAAAGGTTTCCCATGCAGAAACGGTTTCCCTTGTCACGCTCTATGATGACATCTCTGACCGCTCCGCACGAGTCGCCGTTTTTCTGGCGGTGCTGGAACTGACAAAACACGGCAGAATCGGCATTTCTACGGATGGAACATCCCTCTATCGCATCTCCCGCAAAGCGGCGGCCGCGGATACCGCACCACAAGAAATCCTGGTTTAAAACTTTCAGATAGGAGGCTTTTCTCATGCTTGCACCAGCTTGTGCGATTTTAGAAGCCATTTTATTTGCCAGCGGCGACCCCATTCCCCTTTCCCGTCTGGCGGCGGCAAGCGACATTCCCGAACGGGAACTGCCCCAGCTGCTGAACGACTTGAACACTGCTTACCAGAAATCCGGACACGCTCTGCAAGTGCTCTTGCTGGAGAAAACCGCTCAGCTCTGTACCGTAGAACGCTATGCTCCGTATATTCAAGCAGCGTTGGAACAGAAACGCACCTTGCCCCTCACGCCAGCAGCATTGGAAGTGCTCACGATTGCCGCCTATCACCAACCGGTTACCAAACGGTTCATTGCCCATGTACGGGGCATTGATAGCAGTACCCTCGTCAACACGCTGGTGGAACGAGGGCTGCTCGAAGAGGGCGAACGGCTGGACTTGCCCGGTAAACCCATTGCCTACCGCACCACGCCCGCATTCCTGCGGTGTTTCGGGCTGTCCTCGCTGGACGACCTGCCGCCGCTGCCGGAAATCCCCGTTCCCGAACAGACCGACTAAGCCTTGCACAGAAAGGAGCATGCCCAATGACCGGATGGCTAATTGCAGGAGGGATTCTGCTCCTGCTTGCAGGATTGCTGTTTACCCCTGCCGTGCTGCACCTGACGTTACAGGACAACGCTCCGCCGGTGATACGGCTTTCTTTTCTGGGGATTCCCCTTTATCGCTCTGACCGCAAACAATCCACTGCCAAACGCTCCGCCAAGCACAAAAAGAAACGAACCAAAAAGAAATCGTCCTCTTCTCATAAAAAGAAGCAGACGGATTCGGAAAGCCGCAGTCTTTCCGAATGGTTCGACTTGCTGCACGATGCCTGCTCAAGTATCTGCAAAGGGCTTCGCCGCCTCACCAAATGCATTCGTTTCCGACACGTTTCTATTTATATTGGCGTTGGCAACTGGGATGCGGCAGAATGTGCGGCAGAATACGCCAAGTTGAACACCGCACTCTATCCCTGTCTGGCAGTGCTGGGAACGGTCTGTTCCGTTGCCTATGACGGAATAGATGTTCGCTGCTGCTTCGGACAGAACCGGACTCGCTACTATCTCAGCGGCACGGTTCGGCTTTCGCTTGCTGGCGTGCTGGCAGCAGCCTTTGCCTTTCTCTTCTCGTTTCTATGGAATACGCTGGAACGCAAACAAGCCCCCTCGGAACAGTCCTGAACGGCTTTTCCGTATATTCCCATTGCTTTTTGCACACCCTATTCTCATACACGCAAATTTTGCATATAGGAGGTTTTTCTCATGCCGGAATCCAATTCCAAACCATCTAAAACCACCATTCCCAACCTGATGGATGTCACCATGGAAAAAATTCGGGACATGGTCGACGTGGAAACCATCATTGGCGACCCGATTACCGTTGGAACAGAAGTCACGATTATTCCCATCTCTAAAGTTTCCTATGGCTTTGCCTCCGGCGGCTCTGACCTGCCGGCAAAAGTTCCGAAAGACCTGTTCGGCGGCGGAACGGGGGCTGGTATCTCCATTCAGCCCGTGGGCTTCCTAGTCGTACAGAACGGAGATGTTCGCCTGCTCCAGATGATCGAGGGAAATGGCGATACGGCAAATAATCTCATTCGTACCCTGCCGGAAGTCATCAGCAAAGTTAGCGGTCTGGTGAAGTCCAAAAAGAAGCCAAGCAAGTCTTCTGACGACTTAAACACGGACGAGGAAGCATAACCCGTTCGCAGCGGCATAAAATCACAGCGGCACTCATATCTTGTCTTAACCCACAAGAAAGGAAGATGCCCTGTGTGCAAACGCCTGTTCGGTCTTCTGTTGTCGATTCTTTCCATTATTTCAATGGTCTGCGGTTCTGTCGGACAGTGTTCCGCCGCTGCTGTGGAACTGCCTGCTGTTTCTGCAAAGGCTTACATTGTCATGGAAGCCACCACCCGTGAAGTGTTCTTCTCCCAAAATGCAGACGAACACCTCCCCATGGCAAGCACCACCAAAATCATGACAACCCTGCTCTGTCTGGAGAGCGGCGACTTAGACACCCCGTTCCCCGTGGACAACAACGCCATTCAGGTCGAGGGGTCTTCCATGGGACTGGTGAAAGACGATATTGTCACGAAGCGTGCCCTCTGTTATGGTATGCTGCTGCCCTCCGGCAACGATGCAGCAGGGGCAACGGCTGTAAAGCTGGCTGGCTCGCTCTCTGCCTTTGCAGACCTCATGAATGAACGGGCGGCACAACTGGGCATGCAGAACACCCACTTTGTCACGCCCTCGGGACTACATGACGAACAGCATTATTCCACCGCCTATGACATGGCAATTTTAACAGCGACTGCCCTGCAAAATCCAGACTTTCGAGAAATCTGCGGACAGGCGACTGCAAAAGTTACGTTCGGCAATCCCCCCTACGACCGCTGGCTCAAAAACTCCAACAAGCTGCTGACACAATGCGAGGGCGTGATTGGTGTGAAAACAGGTTTTACCGATGAAGCCGGTCGCTGTCTGGTGTCTGCCTGTCAACGAGAGGACATGACTTTGATTTGCGTGACGCTGAACGAACCGAATGACTGGCAGACCCACACGCAATTATATGACACCCTTTTCCCACGGCTGCACAAGCAGACCGTTGCCCTGCCGGAAACGATTTCGATTCCCGTCGTGGGCGGAACGGCAGACACCGTTTCGCTGCAAGCAACCGATTCCATCACCTATGGAACACTGCAAGATGCGGTAGACTTGCCCCTTACAGTGCACACAAAGCCGTTTCTCTTTGCACCTGTTCCGGCAAATCAATATGGCGGCTTTGCAGAACGGGACGGGCAACGCCTGTTTCAGCTGCCCTTGACCACACAGACTGCCGTTCCAAAACAACCACCAACACCAGAACCGCCACAAAAATCCATTTGGCATCGGCTGCAACGCTGGCTGCAAGTGCGGTTCTCATAATCTATAAAATTACATCTCATCCAATCAGGAGGATTTCAACATGGAAAAAATACGCATTCAAAAATTATTATCCGATGCTGGCTATTGCTCCCGCCGCAAGGCGGAAGCCTTGATTGCTGCCGGAAAAGTCAAGCTGAACGGACATCCCGTCAAGCTCGGCGACCAGGCAACCCGTGCCGACCTCATCACGGTCAACGGAGAAGCCGTTCGTATCCCTCGCAAAAAAGTCAAGCGTTATCTCATGCTGTACAAGCCAAGAGGCTATGTCACCACTACTTCCGATGAACTCGACCGCCGCTGTGTCATGGACTTACTGGACGGCGTGGAAGAACGGGTTTACCCCGTCGGCAGACTGGACAAGGACTCCGAAGGGCTCCTGCTGCTGACGAATGACGGCGAATTTGCCAACAACATCATGCACCCTAGCCGCCATATTTCCAAGACCTATCGGGTTACCGTTCGGCCGGATATTTCCGAAGAACAATTGATTGCCCTTTCCAGCGGCGTGGAACTGGATGGCAAAATGACCCTGCCGGCAAACGTCGTTGTGAAAACCAAAGAACCAAACCGTGTCGTACTGTTGATGACCATTCAGGAGGGCAGAAACCGCCAGATTCGCCGGATGTGCGAAGCGTTGGGGCTGGAAGTTGCCCGCCTGCGGAGAACCAGCATCGGACCTTTGAAACTGGGTATGCTGAAACCGGGTACTTATCGGGATTTGACCGCAGAAGAACTGCGTGCCATTCGCAACGCCATCGGCGGCGACCTCTAATCGCCGTGCGAGAACCAGACGCACCCGAAATGAACCAGAAAGGAGTTTGCATTTTATGCCAATTTGTATTCCAAAAGAATTGCCAGCATTTCAAACGCTGGCAAATGAAAATATCTTTGTCATGGATAATGACCGTGCCTCTCATCAGGACATCCGCCCTTTACGGGTGCTCCTGCTGAATCTGATGCCGAAAAAAATTGAAACAGAATGCCAGTTTCTGCGGCTGCTCAGCAATACGCCGATTCAAGTCAATGTGGAATTTTTACAGGTTTCCAGCCACGTCAGCAAGAACACCAACAAAATGCATCTGGATGCCTTTTATCATACGTTTGCAGAAATCCAGAATGAATATTATGACGGCTGTATTATCACAGGTGCTCCGGTCGAGCACCTTTCTTTTGCCGATGTCGACTACTGGGAAGAGCTGCAACAAATCATGGAGTGGACAAAGACCCATGTCTTTTCCACCATGCATATCTGCTGGGGAGCTCTGGCAGGGCTGAACTACCACTTCGGGCTTCCCAAGTATGACCTGCCGGAAAAGATGTTCGGGGTCTTTCCACACGAGGTGCTGCAAAAAAATGTGCAGCTGCTGCGTGGATTTGACGACTGCTTTTATGCTCCGCATTCCCGACACTCGGAAGTCCGGCGAGCAGATATTGACAAGTGCCAAAAACTGAAAATCCTGACCGAATCGCCACAAGCTGGCGTGCACATTGTCGCCAACACCAACGGCAGACAATATTTCATCACCGGACATCTGGAGTATGACCGCATGACATTGGCAGAAGAATATTTCCGGGACAAGGAAAAGGGGTTGCCGATTGCCGTTCCTGCCCACTATTTCCCCGACGACGACCCCAGCAAACCGCCCCTCTATACCTGGGGTTGCTGTGCAAATTTGCTCTTTGCAAACTGGATTAATCACTGCGTTTATCAGCTGACACCGTATGATTTGCAACGGCTGGAGCTGTATAACTGGGAGTGGGAAGCCGGACTGTAAACCGGAGAGAAATTTTCGCTTTTTGGGAAAGGTTTGCAAATGACTCCACCGACCTCCACCAGACTTCCACCAAAAAGGGCAAAAAAGCCCGAAAAACTGGGAAGTGGAGGTCGGTGGAAGTCAAATACATACTTAACACACGGAGTAAAAAAAGTATATTTTTTCTCTCACATAGAAAGGTATGTAAACGACCTCCACCGACCTCCACCTTTTTTCAATCCACGCCCCTTACGCAGGGGCGACAAGCGACGAGCGGACATTGAGCAAGTACCCAATCTATTTCAATCCACACCCCCATAAGGGGGCGACAAGCGGTGATTATTTGGTCAGCAGTCGGACGGCAGCCGTAAACCGGAGAGAAATTTTCGCTTTTTGGGAAAGGTTTGCAAATGACCTCCACCGACTTCCACCAAAAAAGTGCAAAAAAGCCCGAAAAACTGGGAAGTGGAGGTCGTAGGAAGTCAAATACATACTTAACACACGACAGAAAAAAAGTAATTTTTTTCTCACATATAAAAGGTACGGAAACGACCTCCTTCGACTTCCACCTTTTGCTCCACCAACGGGTGACGGAATTACAAACAAACATTTTAAAAAAATTGCTTTACATTTTGCTCCTTTTATGATATAATGGGCACATTGCGTATTTTATCAACCAAATAGGAGGAACAATTGTGCAGCTTTTTCAAACAATTTCTAGAAAATCCCTTTCCATTTGGCTCAGTCTGCTCTGCATGCTGTCCCTATGGTCTTCGTTCTCCCTTTCTGCCTCGGCAGAAGATACCATTCCCTCCCCGATTGCCTGGCAGCAAGGCGAAGGTAGCGGAGCGGAAGAACAACGGCTTGCCTACTTGCCAGAAGTAGACAACTGGTGTGATTATCCCTGGAATCGAGGAACAGAAACCGGAAATACCGTTGGACAAGCGGGTTGCAGCCTGCTCTCCATTGTGAATGCGGTCTATTATCGCACAGGTTCATTCTTACATCCAGCAAAACTGGCACAATTTGCACTGGACAACGGCTATCGCATTCCCGGCGTAGACGGAGCAGCAATGGGCTTCTTCCCAGCCGTTGCACAGGCAGCAGAAGAAAGCCACATGACCTTTGCAGGCTGGACAACACAGGCAGCAACCGTTCTTGCACATCTCCGAAACGGCGGAACAGCTTCTGCCAACATCGCCGGACACTGGATTGCACTGGTGGACTATGATGTTACTACCGACCAGTATTTGATGTTGGATTCCTCTCAGATTTCCAGTCGGGCAGAGCACATTGACTGGACAGACCGGGAAAATGGCGTTGCGTGGCTCCCCGGAGCGGTCTTGCTGGAAAACGGCAGAAACGGCTACTATGGCATCAACAACCGCTATTCTGCTCTTTATACGTTTGATGACCCCTACACCCTCGGCGATGTCAATCAAGATGGCGTGGTGTCCGTCGAGGATGCCAGATTGACATTACAATATTATGCAAGCACGGCGGCGAGCCTTGATTTCCGCCTGCATCCCCAGATTGTAACGCACAATGCTGGCGTATCAGCAGCAGATATTGACGGGGACGGCGTGGTAACCGTACAGGACGCCACGGCAATCTTATCTTACTACGCACAGCAAGCGGCCGGAGCAGCCCCCTCTTGGGAACAAGTGCTCTGCGGATAACGTCCCCTTTTTGCAGCAATCGACTGTCACCAAAAAGTGCGGAGGTCTACGGAAGTCAAATACATACCTTACGCACGCGAGAAAAAAAGTAAAAATTTCTCTCATATAGAAAGGTTTGTAAACGACCTCCGACGACCTCCGCTGTTCAATCCACGCCCCTGCGTAAGGGGCGACAACACGGAGAAAAAAGTAAAAATTTCTCACACATAATACGTTTGATGACCATACGCCCTCGGCGATGTCAATCAAGATGGTGTGATATCCGTATTTTCAATCCACACCCCCATAAGGGGGCGACAAGCGGTGCTTATTTGGTCAACAGTCGGACAGCAGTCGTAAACCCCACCGCAAAGGCGTGCTTCTGCCAGTCCTCACACAGCTGCAACAGAGCATCCAGCGTTCCGGTGCAAGCGTGTCCAACTGTTTGTGCAGGGCTTCCGGTTCAAACAAGTCCGGTTCTCGCCTGCATAGCCCCTCATACAGGGCTTCTATTTCTGGTTTCAGTTTTTCCCCCCTTGACTTTTCCCGCACCGTCTGCTATCATAGATTTAGCAGCGTTTCGGCGTTGTGTTGGGTTGTAAGTGCAGCAGTTTGCAGACAGGCACTTACAGCCTTATTTTTTTTCATCCAAAATTAGCATAATTCCTTTTCTAACCGCTTCTGTCTTTGTAAGTTTATTATCTTTACAATATTGCAAAAGTTTCAAGTTCGTGTTCGCATCAATCCGGATTTTCAGACTGATGGACTTAGGATTATCTATTTTTGGTCTGCCAGTGCGTGGGCTCACACAATCACCTCACTTTTTGTGCACCACTAAATACAGTATACATTATGTGTTCCAAAAAGTCAACCGTCATCTTCCACAATCTTTTTCTTTTGTTTTTGTTGGTTTTGCCCTCTCTTGCAAAACAAAAAATTGTGTTATAATATAGATAAGCATAACGATAAGGAGGGTTTCCCATGCTTTACACGTACCATCTCACCACGCCTGTCACGGGCTTCGTTTCGATAACAGCTCAAGTCAAAGGGGCGGTGGCGGAAAGCGGTGTCCAGAGCGGCATTTGTGTGGTGTACTGCCCCCACACGACCGCCGGTATTACCATCAATGAAAACGCTGACCCAGACGTGCAGCGGGATTTGCTGCTTGCCTATGCAGAGGCATTCCCTGACCGCAAGGCCTTTCGTCACGCCGAGGGCAACTCCGCCGCACACGCAAAGGCTTCTGCCATGGGCAGCAGTGCCACGATTATCATCGAACAGGGAAAGCTTCTGCTGGGCACGTGGCAGGGCATTTATTTTTGCGAGTTTGACGGCGTTCGCAACCGGACATTTTACGTCAAGATTCTCGCAGATGCAGCAGAGAAAAACAGGAGGGAATCACAATGACATCAGACCTTGCAACCTTACAAACCATCATCAACCATGCCCGCCGTCTTGTATTCTTTGGCGGTGCAGGCGTGTCCACGGAGAGCGGTATTCCCGACTTTCGCAGCCAAGACGGACTGTATCACCAAAAGTATGACGTGCCGCCGGAAACCATTCTCAGCCACTCGTATTTTGTCCGGCACACCGAGGCATTTTATCGCTTTTATCGGGACAAGATGATTTGCCTATCCGCAAAGCCCAACGCTGCCCACTTGAAACTCGCTGAAATGGAGCAGAAGGGCATTCTGTCCGCCGTTGTCACACAAAACATTGACGGACTGCATCAAATGGCTGGCAGTAAAACGGTTTATGAATTGCACGGCAGTGTCCACCGCAACTACTGCGAACGCTGTCACGCCTGCTACGATGCGGAATGGATTTTGCAGACGGAAGGCGTTCCCCACTGCCCACGCTGCGGCGGAAGGGTCAAGCCGGACGTGGTGCTGTATGAGGAGTCCTTGCCGGAACAGACGGTGGAGCAGGCAGTTCGTGCCCTCGCTGCGGCAGACGTGCTTCTCATTGGCGGAACATCCCTGACGGTCTATCCAGCGTGCAACCTGCTCCGGTATTTTAACGGGGAGCATCTGGTCGTTTTGAATCGGGACGCCACGCAAATTGACGAGCAGGCAGACCTTTGTATTCGGGATAAAATCGGGACAGTGCTCTCCCAGATTGTGCTTCCATAACAGGTCACCGACCTACATCAAAAGTGCAAAAAAGCCCGAAAAACTGGGAAAGTGCCGGTCGGTGACAGTCAAATACATACTTAACACACGGAGAAAAAAAAGTAAATTTTTCTCTCACATAGAAAGGTTTGTAAATGACCGGCACCGACCGGCACTCTTTCGTTAATCCACGCCCCTGCGTAAGGGGCGACGCGTTCCCCACTGTCCACACTGCGGCGGACTGGTATTTCAATCCACGCCCCTGCGTAAGGGGCGACAAGCGGTGCTTATTTGGTCAGCAGTCGGACGGCAGCCGCAAACCCCACCGCAAAGGCGTGCTTCTGCCAGTCTCTAAAATAACTTGACAAAGTGCCGTCCACCTGCTATCATAGATTTAGCCGCGTTTCGGCGTTGTGTTGGGTTGTAAGTGCAGCAGTTTGGTAGCCGTGGCACTTACAGCCTTATTTTTTATCAAAATACTCCGAGCATATCAACCGCACCAAAGAGGCAAGCGAGATGTTTTTCTTGGATGCCTCTTTTTTTAGAGCCTCGTACAATGCAGACGGGATTTTGATATTTAACGCCTTGTCGTTCACGTTCTCACCTCCACTACAATTTTACTACAATTATTGTTGCGTGTCAACCGTCATCTTCCACAATCTTTCCCGTTTGTTTTTGTTGCTTTTGCCAGTACCGCCTGTTAGAAATAATACAGAGAGGAGGGTTTTTATGCCCATCTGGAATCCCTGGCACGGCTGCACAAAATATAGTGCTGGCTGCCAAAATTGCTATGTCTATCGCATCGATGCAACGCATGGACACAACAGCACCACCGTGCAAAAAACAGCCGCCTTTGCTCTTCCGATGCAACGGACAAGAGGCGGCACGCTAAAATTACAGCCGACGGGCGAACCCGTCTACACCTGTCTAAGTTCCGACTTTTTCTTGCCGGACGCCGACAACTGGCGACCGGATATCTGGGCAATGATTCGCTATCGTTCGGACTTGCAATTTTTTATCATCACCAAACGCTTGTTACGTGCGGCTGCCTGCTTGCCGCCCGACTGGGGAACGGGATACCCCAATGTAACCATCTGCTGCACCACGGAAAACCAACAAGCCGCAGACGAACGGCTGCCCGTTCTTCTGCAACTGCCAATTGCAAAGAAAGAAATCATCTGCGAGCCGCTTTTAACGCCCATACAGTTACAACCCTACCTACAGCCGCAAATCTCTCGTGTCACGGTCGGCGGCGAATCCGGCGAGCAAGCAAGGCTCTGCCGCTGGGAATGGGTCACGTCCCTTGCGGCACAGTGTCGTGCTGCAAATGTTCCATTCGTCTTCAAACAGACCGGAGCACGTTTTGAAAAGGACGGGATTTGTTACAAGATTCCTCGCAGGCTGCAACAAATACAGGCACAAAAAGCCATGCAATTTTTATAGCCGTTCCATCCACACCCAGGTAGGGCGACTTTGGGAACCGCCGACCGGCACCAAAAAGTGCAAAAAAGCCCGAAAAACTGGGAAATGACGCTGTAAGACACTCAAATACATACTTAACACACGGAGAAAAAAAGTAAAATTTTCTCTCACATAGAAAGGTATGTAAATGACTGTCGCACAGCGTCACTCTTTCGCTTCAATCCACGCCCCTTCGTAAGGGGCGACGATTTATTTTGTGGCGTTTTTTGCGGTTGGGGTATTTCAATCCACGCCCTTTTGCAGGGCGACAAGCGGTGTTATTTGGTCAGCAGTCGGACGGCAGCCGCAAACCCCACCGCAAAGGCGTGCTTCTGCCAGTCCTCATACAGGGCTTCTAATTCTGGTTTCATCTTTTCTCCCCCACTTGACTTTTCCCTCCTCGTCTGCTATCATAGATTTAGCAGCGTTTCGGCGTTGTGTTGGGTTGTAAGTGCGACTGTTTGCAGACGGGCACTTACAGCCTTATTTTTTGCCTTGGTACTGCTCGACAATCCAATTACGGATTACTTGTGACCGTGTTACGCCCTGCTCTTTGCAAATCGCATCCAGCTTTGCAAGCGTAGTTTTATCCATCCGCACACGCAAGATATACTCTTTGGGATTGTCTGTTAGCTTTGTACCTTTTTTAATACCCATGTTTTTTCCTCCTTGTTTGTGGGTACAATCTAATTATACTGTAGCAACAAACAAAAGTCAACCGTCATCTTCCACAATCTTTCCCTTTTGTTTTTGTTGGTTTTGCCAGTACCGCACCTGACAACAAACCGCCACCAGACACGTTCCCAACTCTGCCACCGGATACGACGCCCAAACGCCATTCATGTCCCAGACTGCCGCAAACAAAAAGACCAGCGGCAACAGCAACACGCCACTCCGCAGCAGCGAGATACAAAACGCCTCCGCCGGACGGTCTACCGCTGCGAAAAAGGCGGACGTTGCAATATTGACCCCAACAAAACAGAACGCCACAAAATAAATCCGTGTTCCGGTTTCCGCCATCGCCTGCAAGGTGCTATTCCCCGTGCTGTTAAACAACCGGACAATCGGCTCGGTAAAGCCAAACAACACGCCATACAGCACCGCTGCAAAGCCCAGTGCCGTGCAAATCGTCATCCGCAGCAGCTTTTTCATTTCCGGCAAGTCGCTCTTGCCATAGCTGCGGCTCAACAGCGGCTGAACGCCCTGTGCGATGCCCGTACACAGACACGCTGCCACCAAGGCGATGTTGGCGATAATCCCATAGGCTGCCACGCCGGTATTTCCTGCTTTTCTCAGGACAACAAAGTTAAAACAGAAAATGACAATCCCAGAGGCAACTTCTGTAATCCACTCCGCCCCGCCTAGCAGGAAAATCGGCTGGAACATCTGCCACCGCAACCGACAGGGACGCACCCGAATTTGACAGGTCGGTTTTCGGAAATAGAAACTCTGAATGGTAATGCCGATGAGCGGTGCACAGGCGGTTGCCAAGACTGCCCCCAGCATGCCCATTCCCAACGGGAAGATAAACAGATAGTCCAATACAATGTTGCCCAGTGTCCCCAGCATCGTCCCCAGCATCACCCGATTCGGTGCACCATCATTTCGGACAAACGCTGCAAACAGCTGATTACACAGGAACAGCGGTGCAAAACAGTACAGCGTCCGCAGGTATACCACCATCTTATCATGGGTCGCTGCATCGCTCCCCAGCCAGCGGCAAATCGGGTCAGCACCCAAAAGCCCAACCAGCATGAAACCCACACTTGCCACTCCGGCAAGCAACAGGGCATGGAAAAAGATTTGGCCGCCGGCTTCCTGTTCGCCTCTTGCCTTGTGAATGGCATACTTCGTTGCTCCGCCGATGCCAATCATCAAGCCCGTGGCATTCATGAGATTAAACAGGGGTAAGACCAGATTCAAGGCGGTCAGCCCGTCTTCTCCAATGCCATTCGCAACAAAGAACGTATCCGCTAAAATATAACAGGACGTTCCCAGCATCGCCAGCATATTCAAACTGACATAGTGCAGAAAAGCAGACAGGGTGGATGGTGGTCGAATGGTTTTTGTCATAGCAATTTCTTCCTTTCTCCAAAAAAATGCATTCGTGTACGTCTTCTAAGACCTAACGACATACACAAATGCATTTCACGCACTACCCGGTGGCAGATTTTTTTAATTTTCAACAGTATAGCATATCTACTCTAAAAAGTCAAGCGGTTCTGTTCCGCAAAAAATCCATGTTTTCCTATTGACATTTGATTCCGAACGTGGTATAATAACATGAAATTGAAAATCAATTTCAAATTCGATTTTGATTGGACTGACAACCAATAGGGGGAATCCTCATGAAATGGAAACGCTTTTTCAGCTGCCTGCTCTGCGGGGTGCTGTTGCTCTGCGGCTGTACGCCAGCCGCAAACTCTGCAACGGCTTCCCATCAACTGGAACTCGTTACAACACTTTTTTGTTACTATGACTTCGCCCGTGCCATCCTGAAAGACACGGACACCATTCACCTTCGCTTGCTGCTCTCCCCCGGCATGGAGAGCCATTCTTTTGAGCCTGCTCCATCCGATATTCTCGCCATTCAGAACGCCGACCTCTTTCTCTATAACGGCGGACATATGGAAGAATGGGTGTCGCAGGTGCTCGATTCCGATGAACAATCCCACCCAGACCGCATTGTCCGTTGTATGATGGACTATGCTCCGCTACTGGAAGAAGTGGAATTAGAGGGCAGTGAATCGGAACACGAACACGACCACGAGCATGACCACGAGGGCGAAAGCGAAATGGAATATGACGAACACATCTGGACTTCTCCGGTGATTGCAAAGGATTTGCTCTATGTCACCAGAGATGCCATCATTCAAGCCGACCCTGCCAACGCTGCCACCTATCAGAAAAATGCGGATGCCTATGCGGCTCAGCTGGATGCCCTCAACGAATCCTTTACTGATTATTTCGCCGAACCGGAACACCGCACGCTGTTATTTGCAGACAAATTTCCGCTGCAATATTTCGCCAACACCTACGGATTACACTGCTATGCCGCCTTTTCGGGTTGCAGTTCCGACACTGAACCCAGCATTGCAACCATCTCGAATCTCATGCATCTGGTCGAATCTGACCACCTCTCGAAAGTCTATTACTTGGAAGTCAGCAGTCCGGCGGTTGCAAATGTCATCGGTGAACAGACCGGAGCAACCCCAACCGTTTTCCAATCCTGCCACACGCTTACACAGACCGACTTTGACAACGGGGAAACCTATGTCAGCCTGATGCAGCGAAATTTAAAGGCGTTGGAATCGCAATAAGCCCACTAGAAAGGATTTTTTTATGGCTACTTCTGCACTGCAATTCTCCCATGTTACTTTGGGATATGAAAACATTATCACAACCTCTGACCTCAACCTCACGATTCCGCAGGGCGATTATCTCTGTATCATCGGGGAAAACGGCTCTGGAAAAAGCACGTTCGTGAAAAACCTGCTGGGGCTGCTGAAACCCCTCAGCGGAGAAATCGCTTTAACGGGCGACTGGAAACGCAGCGACATCGGTTATCTGCCGCAGCAAACGCCTGCACAACGGGACTTCCCTGCCAGCGTTCGGGAAATTGTCCGCTCCGGCTTCCTGAACCAGATGAAACATCGCCCGTTTTATACTGCCGCAGAAAAAAACGCTGCCCAACAGGCAATGGAAAAACTCGGAATCCTGCCGCTGCAAAACCGCTGCTATCGGGAACTCTCTGGCGGTCAGCAACAGCGTGTCCTACTGGCACGGGCACTCTGTGCGGCTCAAAAGCTGTTGATTCTGGATGAACCCACCACGGGCTTAGACCCAGTCGCTTCCGAGGAACTCTATCAGGTCTTACAGCACCTCAACCGCACAGAATCCATCACCATTATCATGGTCACGCATGACGTGGAACGGGCAGTCTATTACGCCAAACACATCTTGCACCTTGGACAAAAAACATACACCTATGATACTGCCGAAGCTTACCGCCATGCCGCAGCATCCAGACAGGGAGGAAAATAATATGACGTTTCTCATCGATATGCTTTCGTTTGCCTTTATCCGGCGTGCCTTGCTGGTCGGGATTTTCGTTTCCCTCTGTGCCGCCCTCTTGGGGGTGAGTCTGGTTCTGAAGCGATTCTCGATGATTGGCGATGGATTATCACACGTTTCTTTTGGGGCTTTATCCGTTGCATTGGCGTTCGGCTGGGCACCGCTGAAATTCTCCATTCCGATTGTTGCGATTGCCGCCTTCTTCCTGCTCCGCATTACCGAACGGGCAAAGGTCAAGAGCGATGCAGCAATTGCGGTTGTTTCCGCCTCCTCGCTGGCAATCGGGATTATTGTCACCGCCCTGAAAACTGGCATCAACACCGATGTGGCAAGCTATATGTTCGGCAGCATCCTGGCGATGGAAAAAGAAGATGTCTGGGTCAGCCTGATTCTGTCCATTGTCGTTCTGGGAATGTTCGTGATTTGTTATCACCGGATTTTTGCAATTACCTTTGACGAAAACTTTGCACAGGCAACCGGCGTTTCGGTTTCATTCTATAATACACTGATTGCCATTCTAACCGCCATCACGGTCGTGCTGGGGATGCGGATGATGGGGGCATTGCTCATCAGCAGCCTGATTATCTTTCCGGCGTTGTCCTCCATGCGGCTGGTCATTCTCTGTGCAGCGATTTTATCGGTCGTTTGCTTCTGTGTCGGCATGGTCGGTTCGTATCAGTTCGATACCCCTGTTGGAGCAAGTGTGGTTGTCGCAAATCTGGCAGCATTCCTGCTGTTTTGCCTCATTCAGAAGATTCGGGAACAGGTCAAAAAACGTACCATTCAAGCCCAACCGAAACAGTAAAATTTCTTCCCATTTCAACAACAAGCAGATGACTTTTTCTTTCCGGTCATCTGCTTTTTTATTTTCTTTTGTTGGACGCAATATGAAATCGTTATGATGTAGGATATTTCTTTTTTATTCATTTCCATTCGACAAAAATACTTTATTTTCCAAAAAAGTAAGCAATTGTATTGATTTTTTCGATACCTTGTGATATAATGAAATCGTAAACAAACAAACAAAAATTTCAAGGCTGTAAAGACTTGATATAATGAAATAAAATCTTGATTGGAGGGATTTTTATGAAAAAGAAATCATTTCTCGCTGTTCTTTGTTCTGCGGCACTTCTGCTGCAACTTGCACCCGCTGTATTGGCAGATGATGTATTGTCAGATGCTACAACAGATGAAATTGTAACAACAGAAGAAGGAGTAACAGACTTTGGTGAATTTGGAAATGCCCTCTGGGTATTAAAAGGCGATACTTTAACACTTTCTGGAAAAGGCGACCTTCCGGATGATGTTCATGATAATTATGTCAATACCATCAGTAACATTTACTATTTAGACAAAATCGTATATTATCCTTGGATGAAGTATCGTTCTGTTGTAAAACATCTGGTCATTGAAAATGGTATTCAGGATATTCCAAAAGCAGCTTTTGCTTACTTCTATGCACTGGAAACCGTAGACTTTCCATCTACACCAATTACCATTCGAGATCATGCGTTTTATGCAAAAGATTTCGATATCAGAGATGGTCTTGTTGCAAAAACGAGTTATGACATTCCAGATAATGTAACGCTGGACGGCTATAACATTTTTACAAGTGATGATGGTGGCAGCAACTCCTATCGTCGTGTCAAAATTAACGCAAACCGCTATAGCCCGACTTATTATTACTGCTTAAATCATCCTTGCTACATCTTCACGGAAACCGGCATTGCTTCAGAAGCAATTACCAGCGGAACTTGTGGCGAAAATGCAACTTGGAACTTCGACTTTGATACAAAAACTTTGTACATCGAAGGAAAAGGTGCAACAGAATCCATCTCCGATGATGCAACGCTGAAAGGCATCGAATGGATTCAGCCAAGCATTGAAAAAGTGGTTTATGGGGAAGGAATTACAGAAATTGCACCGTTCTCAGCACAGAAAATTAATACCCATATTGTCTATAATGAACCGCTGTGTGATATCACTGAACTGACTCTGCCGAGCACTCTGACAACGATTGATGACTATGCATTCGCTTTCTATCTGAATGTAAAAGATGTTCAGATTCCGTATGGTGTAACCACAATCGGAAATAATGCCTTTTCAGATTGTTACAAAATAGAAAATGTTGTTCTTCCGGGTACAGTGAAAAAAATCGGAAATTATGCATTTTCCGTTTGTGATTCTTTAAACTCGATTACCATTCCTGCCAGCGTGACAGAAATTGGTAAAAGTCTTGCTCATTCTTATTCTGGTGTTTCCATTTTCGGCTATACCGGAAGTACGGCGGAATCTTATGCAAAGGAAAATAATTATGCGTTCTACTCCTTGTCTGCTTCTGTAGGCGATGTCAATGAAGATGGCGTTGTCAACCTGATGGATGCCATTGCATTGAACAAGTATCTTGCTGGTATGATTTCCTTGACTGACAGCCAGCTGGTCGCTGCAAACTGCAACATCGCTGACGGAACAAGCAATATCAATGAAGACGATGTAACCTCGCTGATGCGGTTCGTCATCAACCTGATTCCGGATCTTCCTGTTTCAAAATAAACGCTTTTCATTAGAATAAAACTCTTTCGACCACCTGTAACAATTTGTTACGGGTGGTCTTTTCTTTTTTTACAGATTCTTGTCACAAATCCCCTCTCCAATTTGTTATTATGAATAGGACGTCCAAAAAACCACAAAGGGGGAATTTCATGGTGAAGTCCTCACAGCAAAAAGAAAAACTCCATCAGCTCTATGCCCTGTATGAACAGCCGCTCTATCGCATTGCCTACGCCATCCTGCACCAGACCGAACAGGCAGAAGATGCTGTATCCGATGCGTTCCTGAAAATCATCCCGCATCTTGACCAAATCGAATCACCAGACAGCCCCAAAACCAAAGCATTTCTGATTCAGGTGATTCGCAACACTGCCATCAATCAATATCGAAAAAATGCTAAAGATGCAGAACGGCTGACCAATATTGACGACAGCACCTTACAAGTACCCAGTCCGCACAACGAAATCGAACAGTTTCTCCAACGAACCGAACAACAGGAATCGCTTGCACAGCTATTACAAGGGCTTTCGGAAACCGACCGCACCATTTTATTCCTGCGGTGCGAACAGGAACAATCGTTTCGGGAAATCGCTGAGCGGCTCTCCATGAAAGAGGCAACGGTACGAAAACGATTTGAACGTGCCCGAAAAGCCATTCAAAAACAAGAGGAAAGGGGAATCTCCTATGTCAAAAAATGTTCCATCCAACCATGAACCACCAATTTCACCAGCGGACTGGGAGGCTATCGTTGCCGCTGCCTTTTCCCCTGATGCAGAACCCCACGTCTTTTCCGACCGTTATCAGAAACAGAAACAAAAACAGGAGGAATTACTTATGCCGAAAAAATCGATTCGTGGTAGAAAAACCATTGTCATTGCTGCGATTCTTGCAGCAGCTGTTGTTGCCATTCCAACTTCTGCTTATGCCGTCAACCGCATTTATCAGGCATCCATCCAATCCACGGGCAGCTATCAAAAAGACGTTGTGATTGATGCCGGTGACAGTACCCTTGACACCCGTACACAATCCTTGCAAGTGGGCTGGATGCCGGACGGTATGACCCTTGACAAAAGTTCCGGAAAGTATCACGACGACCAAAACCGTGGCGTTACGATGCTGTTCTGGAAAATGCAGGACGGGGATTTGTTACAAGCGGTCAACCGTGGCATTGTGCATTCTGAAACCGAAACCATCAACGGCAATCAGGTCTTTTTCCTGCAACGGGATTCCGCAAATCTTCCAGACGGACAGATGGACTACCGAAACATTGTCTGGGTTGCTTTCTCAAATACACCCTATGCAGCACAGTTCTATGCAACAGATGACCTCACGAAAGAAGAGTTGACACAGATTGCAGAACATCTCTCCCTAAGCCCAGCGGAACAGGAAACGGCAAGCCTCTGGCAGCCGGAAGAATCTCTCATCGAATCCTCCGGAGATGCCCCTGCAACGGCTTGCGATGTCAATCAGCTTTCGTATGTCAACATCGGAGATACCTTAACCACAGAGGAAACGGTTTCTCTGAAACTGAATGCTCTTTCCACACAAAATACCTTTGCTGGCATTTCCACCGACTCCATCGGGCAGGATTGCGATTACAGCCGCTATCAGAATGCAGATGGCACGATTGCAGACAATACCCGCACATGGTACAGCTACGGCGATGGGGTCAACACGCTGGATAAAGCCATCAAAACGGAAACCATTCCACAAACCATTCTGACCTTCCAGCTCACCTACACCAACAACGGTACAGAAGCGGTTGAAACTTGCGTTTGTCCGCAATTGTTCCGGATGCAGGCAGACGGCACATTCCCAGCATACACAGCAGAAGCCGAAAGGGAATACTCCGTGGACAGCTGCGACTTGAACCTAACAGGCGAGTTTTTCTCGTTCGCCTCGTCCGGCAGCCACAGCAAAAATAACGTGCTGTTACAGCCCGGCGAAACCCAAACTGTTACGGTTGCCTTTCTGGTCGATGCCGACCAGCTGGACGAACTGTATCTCGTACCTGCTCCGCACGGCTATGAATTGTCCGAGGAAGTCACACAATCACCAATTCTGCAAGTGGCTTCGGCTCTGAATCGCTAAATCTCTCTTTGACAGGAAATCAGAAAACCAGCACCCGTTCGCCTGGAATGTGTGCTGGTTTGTTCTATATCCACTGTTCAATAAGCGATGCAAGCAGTGCCGTTCCTGAGGCTGCCAAAGCCACCACAATCAACGGCAGCCCGTTCCATGCCAACACCACGGCAATCACCGTTGCAGCGATTGCAGAGGGGAAATCGCCTGTTGCGTAAAACACCGCCGGAATTGTCATCGCACTCAAGATGGCATACGGGATATAATACAAGAAATCCTGCAAAAAGCGGGATTGTATTTTCTTCCGGAAAATCGTCATCGGCAGCATCCGAATCAAATAGGTAACCACTGCCATGACCAAGATGGAACAGATAATTCTCATACCGCTGCCCCCTGTTCTTCTTTTCTCGGAAAGAGCCACGCACAAAGTGCCGCTGTCAAGACTCCGCAGAGAATAATGGCAAAGCCGCTGGAGATAAACGGCAGACAATACTTGCAAATAATGCTGCATCCCGCTGCAACCAATACTGCAAAGACAATGCTTTTCTGTTTTCGCATTGGCGGAATGAATATCGCAAAAAACATACCATACAGTGCAATCCCCAAGGCATCTGTTATGATTTTCGGCAAAATCTCGCCGGCAGCTGCTCCCAAAAACGTCCCCAAACTCCAGCCAATCAACGGCAGGGACATCAGTCCATACAGATACGGGGCGGAAATCTGTCCGTCCTGCGAAACCGCAACCGCAAAGATTTCATCTGTAATCCCGAATGCGGTCAAAAAACGGTGTATCATGTGTTGAAACGTCTGGTCTAACTTCTGCGACAGGGAAAGCCCCATCAAGGCATATCGCAAGTTAATGCAAAACTGTGTGAGAGCAAGTTCTAAGTAAGAACCGCCGGCTGCAATGACTCCAATTCCGGCAGCCTGTCCGGCTGAGGTGACATTCGTCATGGAAATCGCAACGGCTGCGGAAACGGAAAGCCCTGCTTTTACCGCTAAAATTCCAATGCTGAATGAAACAGAGAGATACCCCAAAGCAATCGGAATTCCCTGCCGAACCCCTTTCCAAAATGCTTGTTTGTGCTGTGCTGTCATGATGTTATCCTTCGTCCTTTCATTTGATGTGCATGTAGCAGTATAGCACATTTTCGGAAATTTTGCAATTTCTTTTTCCAAACAACCCAACGAAAAAGAAAGCATATTTCACAGATAGCATCATTTTCCATAAAACAAGCCAACTACCTTGTAAAAAAACCAACAAAATTTACAGCTATAGGCTTGACATCCTTTCCTGCATCTTTTATAATAATAGTAACCATACGAATGTGGGCGAATTTTGTTATGAGAACTACTTTTTGGAAAGGAGTCTTTTGATGAAGACCAATCATTGGAAACGTACAATTGCCGGACTGCTGGCAATGTCAACTTTATTCTCGCTTTCTTTCACAGCTGTTTCTGCGGAAGAAACTACAGCAGAAACCACTGCTGCTGCAACCACAACCACCACTGCAACCACGGTTGTTGAAATTCCAGAAACAGATATGCCAACCTTGTCGGTTACAGAAGAAGAAGCTGCCCTCTTTAAAGTTACCCCGCTGACCATCAAGGTGGGCGAAGAATCTGTCAAGGGCTTATCCGTTTCCGGCTACAAGGGCACAGATACCGACGTTGTCATTCCGGACACCCTGATTGACAAGAAGGGCAATGAACTGCCAGTATTCGGGATTGCAGATGGTGCATTCAGCGGAAAAGATACCATCACTTCCGTAAAAATGCCGGAAACCGTTACCACCATTGGAGCAAATGCTTTTTCTGGCTGTTCCAGCCTGACCAGTGTCAACATTCCGGATGCTGTTACCACTTTGGGGGCAAGTGCATTCTATGCCTGCACCAGCTTAGCTTCTATTCATATCCCGGAAAGTATCACCACCATTGATGCAGATACGTTCTGTTCCTGCACCAGCTTAACAGAAATTGAACTGCCATCTACCCTGATCCGTATCGGCAATGAAGCATTCTGCTCCTCCGGCTTGACCAACATCACCATTCCGGAAGGTGTCACACAGGTTGGTAAAGAAGCCTTTGCTGGCTGCTCCAACTTGGTATCTGTTTCCATTCCGGGTTCTTTGGAAGTCGTTAGTGCTTCCACATTCCAGGAATGCTTCCGGCTGCAGTCTGTTACCTTTGCAGAAGGCACAAAGAAGATTCTGGATTCTGCATTCTACAGCTGCCCTGCTCTGGACAATGTGGTCTTACCGAGTACCGTTCGTTGGATTGGCAATTCTGCATTCGCTTATTCCGGTATCAGCAATATTTCTCTGCCGGAAGGCTTGATCGAACTTGCAAGCGGCAACTTCTCTCACTGTGCAAACCTCAAGAGCATCACGCTGCCGTCTACCATGACTTGCATTAAGAGCGATGTGTTCTCGTATTCCGGTCTGGAATCCATCACCGTTCCGGATACCATTACACAAATCAGTTCCGGTGCATTTGCATTCTGTCAGAACCTGACGAGCGTATCTCTGCCGGATAGCCTGAGCGATGTCCGGAAACAGGCATTCTATAACTGCACATCCCTGACAGATATTAACATCCCGGCAAGCATGACCCTGCTGGAAGCACAGACGTTCCAGAACTGCACCAGCCTGACCAATGTTACCCTGCCAGACGGCTTGGTTAAGATTGAAGACTATGTATTCTATAACACTGGTATTACCAGCATTACCATTCCGGATTCTGTGACCAGTCTCGGCATTTCTGCATTCTCCAACTGTGCGAGCCTGGAATCTGCAACGCTGGGCAATGGTCTGACGAAAGTAGACAAGTGGCTGTTCCGGAACTGCTCTTCTTTGAAGGATGTGACACTGGGCGAAAATATCCAGAAGGTTGACAACTTTGCCTTTGCAGAATGCGGTAACTTGGAAACGATTACCCTACCAGATTCCGTCACCAGCATTGGTATTTCTGCCTTTGAAAAGTGCCGTTCTCTGGATGATGTAAAACTGCCAAACGGCTTGACCACAGTCGACAAAAATGCATTCTTAGACTGCGACAATCTGACAAATGTCACCATTCCGGATTCTGTCACCACCATCGGCAATCAGGCATTCGGCTACCAGACCAACAATGACATGAGCACATCCAAAAAAGATAACTTCCAGATTACTGGTAAAACCGGTTCTGCGGCTGCTGATTATGCAAACAATTCTGGCATTTCGTTCAACGACCCAGATGCTCCGACAACGACAACGACAACGGATACAACCGACACAACCGATGTTTCCGGAGAAACTACCGAAACCACAACTGTTACAACCGATTCTGGTACATCATCCGAAAATATCTGCGGAGATACGACTATGGATGGTAAGGTTGACTTGGTTGACGCTGTTCTGCTGAATAAATTCTTGGCTGGAGCAGTCACCTTTACTGACCAGCAGGTTGCAAATGCAAACTGTGACCAAACAGACGGAACAGATACCGTTGGCGAAGAAGATACAACGGCTTTGATTCGGTTCGTTCTGAACATGGAAGGCTATCAGACACTTCCACACATTTCTGAAAATGCTTAATTTTGATTGAACCTATTACACATTGCACAAATACAAAAAGAGGACGGGCTCTCGTTGGAGTGTTCGTCCTCTTTTTTCGTTCTGTTACTGTTTTGCTTCCGGTGCTTTTCCATTGACGGAAAATACTGCAATTGGGTCTAACAAGTCAGAAAGCAAAATGCCTTCAATATTGGCACTGCTGCAAAATGCCAGCATAGACGGGTAACTATCATCGTTCAAGAAAAAGACGGTTTTTCCGTCTTCTTTCCGAACCCCCACTTCATAGGCTGCATCCTGATAGAAAAAGTAAATCAAAATGCCATCCTGCCGATGCTGCCGCAAACAATCCAGCAATTCGCTGGCACGCCACATTTGCGGTTCTGTGGAAAGTCCCATCTTCTCCCAAAATGGTTCCATATCAACACCTCTTTTCTAGTTTCTATTATACCATAATCTCGCTTTTATTGCAACTCCTGTTATATCAACTTTGCGGATTTTCCAATAGACACTTGTATCCAGCTTTTGCAATAAGCGGCAATCGGGGCGATGTCATACAAGGGCTGCACCTGCAAGGCGTGCCATTGTTTCACGGTGTCATAATCTAACGTATCCGACCGGCAGCCTGTCAAATAGACGGGGATTTGCCGGTCTGCCGCTTTGGCTGCAAACGCTTGAAAAGTTGCATCTGTGCAAATCGTTCCGGAATGATAGCAGGCATAAAAGATAGCTTGAATGTAGTCTGGAATCTCCGGCAGCGAACCGCCAACACCAGCTGTCAGCTGCAACAGCGGTGCAGGCTGCAACAGATTCAACGGCTCTGAAAATGGTAACAAAGGCGTACGGCTGGAAATCGTTCTATTCTGATGAAACTGCCCCTGCTGGTCATATGTTCCATAGACAGCATCTCGAAAACTATACAAGTTTCCGCTGCCGGGCAGCTGCTGCAACAGTTGAATGGCTTCGTGTATGGTCGGAATGTTGTCTGTATTGCAATGGCTGACAAAAACACCCGTTGCCTGCTGTTCCTGCAAAAATCGCACTGCATAGGCGAAGTTCGTCCAGCCGTTTGCTTTTGGATTGGAAAGCGGTTCGTTGCTCGCCACCAGTACCAACGGCGGGCAATCTGTTCCCAACACATACCCTAAAACAGCAGCGGTATACGCCAAGGTATCCGAACCATGCAGCAAAATCCATCCGTCACAATCTTCTTTACAAATCCGCTCTCGCACATGATTCACCAGCAAGGAAAGCGTTTCGCCGGTCATCTGCTCACTGAACAGGCGAAATGGTTCAGAGGGAATGACGGTGATTCCGTCTAAAATACCCCGTTCTTTTGCTCCCTCCAGCAGGAAATAAGTAGACGAATCCGGCAGCTGCAAATAGCCATCTTCTGCAACCTGACAGCCAATCGTTCCGCCAGTAAAAATGATACCCAGTTTCATTTGCAATCCTCTCTCCAGAAAAATAATGGGGTTGTTGTTTGTTTTCCATACATCGAATGATTGCCGTTACAAAGTCGGGCAATCGTGCAGACCACTGCAAAATAGGGGAAATACGAAAATCCAAATACTTCCGCTCCGATGCAAATCGGTGCAAGCAAAGTATTCGACGCACTTCCGAATACTGCCGCATAGCAAAGAGCTGCTGCCACAACAGACGGAATTCCCAGCAGTGGTGCGAGCACTGCCCCCAGACACGCCCCAATGGCAAACAATGGCGTTACTTCTCCGCCCTGAAAGCCGATGGCAAGCGTTAACACGGTAAATCCTAGTTTTCCCAGAAAGTCAAACCAATATACGGTATCGCCATTGCAGGAAAGGGTAATCAAATTTGTTCCTAGACCGGAATATCGCCCTTTTCCACAGAGATACAGCAGAATCGCCAGTCCTGCACCGCAAATGGCAATGCGAAGAATCGGATTTGGCAACCATTTTGCAGCTGCTTGTTTCGCCTGTTTCAACAGAAATGTAAAAACGCCGCCTGTCAATCCAGCTGCCACGCCCAAAATCAACATTGAAATGGAAATCGGGGAAACAACGGTTTCCGGCAATGTCACCTGAAATGTTTCCAACCCCAATGCAATCGAAACGAGATTAGCTGTGATGGCGGAAAGGGCTGCTGGCAACAATGCCCGATATTCCAACTTGCCAACGACCAGAACTTCCAGTGCAAAACAAACAGCGAGCGGAAAATAAGCCGCTGAATCCGGCAGCCATTCCGGAAATCGTGAGAATGCGAATCAAACTTTTTTGCCTCTGCAATAATGGGATGCGGCTTCCTGTCCAATGAGCAACCGTTGCACCCAGCTGCACGGCAACCCCCTCTCGTCCGGCACTGCCGCCGCAGAGATGCGTCAGCCAAGTGCTGCCGATCAACAGTGGAATCAGCCGCAATGGAATGCGGTCTGCTTTTCCGGTTGCAGCATCGAAAATCAAGCCCATTCCCTGACTGCTCTCTTTTCCATACTTCTGATAGACCCAAACCATCAACGCACCTGCCAATGGCAAAAATGGCAGAAACCAGAGCAAATGCGTCATGCGAAGCGTTCCAATTTGCAGTAAAATCCTGCCGAACCCTGCTGTAATCACACCAGTAATTGCTCCAGTTAGGATTGCAAGCAGACAGAGCAGTCCCATCGGCAGCAATTTTTCTTTGATTGCATGCATACAAACACATCCTTTTTCAATGATTTTATATAGAAAAATCGCCAACGTGCATGGCACACGTTGGCGACTTCAAGAGATATGGTGGGCCATCGGGGACTCGAACCCAGGACCATCCGGTTATGAGCCGGGAGCTCTAACCAACTGAGCTAATGGCCCACAGAGGGAAGAAACGAAAAAGAGGCGAATCTTGAACGATTCGCCTCAAAGAAAAGATGCCGGCATCTACCGATTTTTCCAGGTCGTCACCGACCAAGTATCTTAGGCGTAAAGGAGCTTAACTTCCGTGTTCGGAATGGGAACGGGTGGAACCTCCTTGCTATCGACACCGGCTGCTTTAAAAAACAGAATTGAAATACTCACTGATGAAGTTTTTAGAGAACTGAAAAAAGACCAATCACAAAAGGAAAAGCAATCGACCGATTAGTACTTGCAAGCTAAACATGTCACCATGCTTACACTTTAAGCCTATCAACCTCGTAGTCTACAAGGGGTCTTATTCCGAAGAACGGATATCTTATCTTAAGGTCGGCTTCACGCTTAGATGCTTTCAGCGTTTATCCGTTCCGCACTTAGCTGCCCAGCCGTGCCACTGGCGTGACAACTGGTGCACCAGAGGTGCGTCCATCCCGGTCCTCTCG
>OGRG01000461.1_pt1 | contig 36979 bp, 30 predicted proteins | sample 1553501 | NCBI WGS metagenome assembly OGRG01 (sample SAMEA2580018, study PRJEB22360) | human gut metagenome | biome: human gut; feature: human-associated habitat; material: faeces | place: Denmark | collected 2008/2010 | reverse complement strand
TACAAACCGCCCGGAAGTGCTTGATCCAGCCCTGCTTCGTCCGGGACGGTTTGACCGCCGGATTATTGTAGATAAGCCGGATCTGAAGGGACGTGTGGATGTATTAAAAGTCCATGCAAAAGATGTCAAGATGGATGAAAGTGTGAACCTGGAAGAAATCGCACTGGCGACATCCGGTGCGGTAGGATCGGATCTCGCCAATATGATCAATGAGGCTGCGATCAATGCGGTAAAGAATGGCAGACAGGTCGTCAGTCAGAAAGATCTTTTTGAGGCAGTGGAAGTGGTACTGGTCGGTAAAGAGAAGAAAGATCGGATCATGAGTGCGGAAGAGCGGAGAATTGTTTCCTATCATGAGGTCGGACATGCACTGGTCACAGCACTTCAGAAAAATACGGAGCCTGTCCAGAAGATCACCATTGTGCCAAGAACAATGGGGGCCTTGGGGTATGTTATGCAGACACCGGAGGAAGAAAAATTCCTGAATACGAAGAAAGAGCTGGAAGCGATGATCGTAGTTGCACTTGGCGGTCGTGCCGCTGAAGAGATCGTCTTTGATACAGTGACGACCGGGGCATCCAACGATATCGAACAGGCGACTAAGATTGCAAGAGCAATGATTACCCAGTATGGAATGTCTGACCGGTTCGGACTGATGGGACTGGAATCAATACAGAACCGTTATCTGGATGGAAGACCGGTGTTAAACTGCGGTGAGGCAACTGCAAGTCAGATTGATGAAGAAGTGATGCGGATGCTTAAGAGTTCTTATGAAGAGGCAAAACGTCTTCTGTCTGAAAACCGGGATGCACTGGATCGGATTGCTGCATTCCTGATTGAAAAAGAAACGATCACCGGAAAAGAATTTATGAAGATTTTCCGTGAAGTGAAGGGAATCCCGGAGCCGGTGGAGGGAGAAGACGGAAAAGAGCAGGCTGAATCCGGCAGGATCAATATGAAAGAAGTATAAAAAGGATCATAAAGCAGACGATAAGAGTTATGGAAGAAAATCATTTTAATATTCAGGAAGAATTAAAGAAACTCCCGGGAAGACCGGGAGTTTATATTATGCATGATGAAAAAGATCATATTATTTACGTGGGAAAAGCGATCAGTCTGAAAAATCGTGTACGGCAGTATTTTCAGAGCAGTTATAATAAAAGTGTCAAGATCCAGCAGATGGTGACGCATATCCGCAGATTTGAATATATTGTGACGGATTCAGAACTGGAGGCACTGGTTCTGGAATGCAATCTGATCAAAGAACACAGACCCAAGTATAATACGATGCTGATGGATGACAAAGCGTATCCATTTATTAAAGTAACGACAGGAGAGACATTTCCACGGGTGCTGCTGGCAAGGAGAATGGTGAAAGACAGGGCAAGATATTTTGGACCTTATACGAGTTCCCAGGCGGTGCGGGATACGATTGACCTGATCCATAAACTGTATCACGTCAGGAGCTGCAACCGGAATCTTCCGAGAGATACAGGAAAAGAACGTCCCTGCCTGAATTATCATATTCACCAGTGCGATGCACCGTGTCAGGGATATATTTCCAAAGAAGAGTACCGGAAATCCATTGATGAGGTGATCCGTTTCCTGAACGGAAATTTTGACGGAATACTGAAAGATCTGGAAGAAAAGATGCAGGCAGCGTCTGAGGCACTGGAGTTTGAAAAAGCAATCGAATACAGAGAACTTCTGAACAGTGTTAAAAAGGTGGCACAAAAGCAGAAGATCACGGATTCAAGCGGAGAGGACCGGGATGTGCTGGCGGTAGCGTGCCAGGAGGACGATGCGGTTGTACAGGTGTTTTTTATCCGTGGAGGAAGACTGATCGGACGGGATCATTTCTATCTGCGTATTTCAAAAGGAGAGACAAAGGCGGAGATACTGGACAGTTTCATCAAGCAGTATTATGCAGGTACTCCTTTTATTCCGGGAGAACTGATGCTCCAGGAAGAACTGGAAGAACAGGCATTACTGGAGGAATGGCTGAGTACAAAGCGGGGACAGAAAGTCACGATCAGAATCCCGAAGAAAGGGACAAAAGAAAAATTAGTAGAACTGGCAGGAGAAAATGCACAGCTTGTACTGAACAAGGATAAAGAACGGTTGAAAAGAGAAAAAGGTCGTACAATCGGTGCAGTGAAAGAAATTGCCGCCCTGCTTGGAATGGAACGGATCGTGAGAATGGAGGCCTATGATATTTCCAATACCAACGGATTTGAATCGGTTGGTTCTATGATCGTGTATGAGAATGGAAAGCCAAAACAGAATGATTATAGAAAGTTTAAGATCAAAAGTGTAAAAGGGCCGAATGATTATGCGAGTATGCGGGAAGTCCTTACAAGAAGATTTCAGCATGGACTGAAAGAAAAAGAAGAACTGAGGAAAAAAGGAGAAGATTCTCAGCTTGGCAGTTTTACTGCTTTCCCGGATCTGATCCTGATGGATGGAGGCAGAGGGCAGGTTAATATTGCTCTTCAGGTGCTGGATGAACTGCATTTAAATATTGCAGTCTGCGGAATGGTGAAGGATGACCATCACCGGACGAGAGGACTCTATTACAATAATATAGAAATCCCCATTGACCGGGATTCAGAGGCATTCCGCCTGATAACGCGGATTCAGGATGAGGCACATCGGTTTGCAATCGAATATCATCGGCAGCTTCGTGGGAAAGGACAGGTTCATTCTGTGCTGGATGATATTCCGGGGATCGGATCAGCCAGAAGAAAAGCCCTGATGCGGCACTTTTTAAGCCTGGATGCGATCCGGGATGCGAGCGTGGAAGAACTGGCAAAAATTCCGTCAATGAATCAAAAAGCAGCAGAATCGGTCTATGAGTTTTTACATTAATATGGTATAATAGACCAGTACGCAAGTATAAGGAAGGAGAAACGTTATGGATGGTGTAAGATTAACTGAGATTGTAGAAAAGATGAATCTGAAAAATCTCACTCCCGGAGTGGATATTACCGAGCGTAAGGTTCATGTACCGGATGTCAACAGACCGGCTTTGCAACTGACGGGCTTTTTTGATCATTTTGATCTGAATCGTGTTCAGATTATTGGAAATGTAGAGTGTGCCTATCTTGAGACACTTACGAGAGAGAGAAAAGATGAAATCTATGAAAAGCTTCTGGCACATAAGGTACCGTGTATTGTATTCAGTAATGATCTTCAGCCGGAATCTGAGTTTATAGAGACCGCGGAAAAGAATGATATTCCTGTGTTAGGAACCTGCAAAAAGACTTCCTCTTTTATGGGTGAGCTGATCCGCTGGCTGAATGTGAAGCTTGCTCCATGCATTTCAATTCACGGAGTACTTGTGGATGTATATGGTGTAGGCGTCCTGATCATGGGTGAGAGTGGGATCGGTAAAAGCGAGGCCGCTTTGGAACTGATTAAGAGAGGTCATCGTCTGGTGACAGATGATGTAGTTGAGATCCGCAAGGTCAGTGATGAGACACTGGTGGGTTCTGCACCGGATATTACAAGACATTTCATCGAACTTCGGGGAATCGGTATCGTAGATGTTAAGTCGATGTTTGGTGTGCAGAGTGTCAGAGAGACGCAGAATATCGATCTGGTGATCACGTTGGAAGACTGGAGCAGAGAGAAAGAGTATGACCGGCTCGGACTGGAAGAAGAGTATACAGAGTTCCTTGGCAACAAGGTAGTATGCCACAATATTCCGATTCGTCCGGGAAGAAATCTTGCGATCATCGTAGAGTCAGCAGCAGTAAACCACAGGCAGAAGCAGATGGGGTATAATGCCGCACAGGAACTCTATAAGCGTGTGCAGGAGAATCTTGCAAAAAAGAGACGATAGAAAGCAGGGGGCAGAGAATCCTCCAAAGAATAAAAATTTGAAAAAGGATTGGAGAAGAAGGATGAAGTATTGTTTTGGCGTAGATATCGGTGGTACGACAGTAAAGATGGGGTTATTTGCTGAGAATGGTGATATCAGAGATAAATGGGAAATTGTGACAAAGACAGAAGATGAAGGAAAAGCAATCCTTCCTGATGTTGCAGCAGCGATCAGCGGGAAGATGGAAGAGCATCATCTGACGAAAGAGGATATCAAGGGAATCGGAGTCGGAGTTCCTGCACCGGTTACCGCAGAAGGTGTGGTAAATGGAAGTGCCAATCTTGGATGGAAATATAAAGAAGCAAAAAAAGAACTGGAAGAGCTGACCGGAATGAAAGCCACATTTGGAAATGATGCGAATGTGGCAGCACTTGGTGAAATGTGGAAGGGGGGCGGGGGCGGGTCTCTTCCTTTGGTGACGCTTGGAACAGGTGTCGGCGGTGGTGTGATCGTTGGCGGAAAAATCGTAGTCGGACAGTTCGGAGCCGGTGGAGAGATCGGTCATATGTGTGTGAATTACCATGAGACAAAGCAGTGTGGATGTGGAAGTTATGGATGCCTGGAACAGTATGCATCTGCAACGGGAATTGTCCGTCTTGCAACAGAGAAGCTGGAGTCAGAGACAAGATCAACACTTCTGAAAAAGGAAGAGCTTTCTGCAAAGGCAGTATTTGATGCTGTAAAAGAGGGGGATGAAGTTGCTACAGAGATCGCTACAGAGATGGGCGAGTATTTAGGACATGCACTTGCAAATATCGCAGCAGTGCTTGATCCGGCAATCTTTGTAATTGGCGGGGGAGTTTCCAAGGCAGGAGATGTACTGCTTCCATTTATTGAAAAGCCGTTTAAAGACAGAGCGTTCTTTGCAAGCCAGAATGTAAAATTTGCACTTGCTACATTGGGAAATGATGCAGGAATTTGCGGTGCGGCAAAGATGGTTCTGGGAGATTAAGGGCAGATAGCCGATGCATAATGATATCAAATAAATGAGAAATGAGCCGGAGTTTATGTCTATACGACTAAACTCTGGCTCATTGATTTTTGTCAGAATTACGAATTACGGTGCGGGCTGAACATCCGGTTCAGACGGAGTGGGAACAGTTCCACTGTTATCACCGTTCGTTCCGGAAGGATCATCACCATTTGCAGAGTTATTCGGATCATCAGAATTATCAGGATCTTCAACAGAAGGATCATCATTGGAAGGTTCCGGTGCAACATAATGACCGGAACAACTCTGGGTTGGAGCATTATCTTTTGCAAAATACTCTGTCAGAGAAGGACAACTGCCGGTAGCGAGAAGTCCGGTTCTGGTACAGATCGTCTTCTGAACCACAGAAGAAGGAATTTCGAAATCTTTATATGCAAGACTTTTCGTTTCCTGAATCCGTTCCATGATATTTTTCCACAATTTCTGATGCCAGCTCTGACTCAGGTTACTCATGGTTTTTGATTCATCATATCCACCCCATACGGAAGCTGTATAATATGGTGTATAGGCAGCAATCCAAAGGTCATTACTTTCCTGGCTGGTACCGGTCTTTGCAGCAACAGGCATATTGCTCAGACGAGCCGAACCTCCGGTTCCTCCTGCACCATTTACAACATCCTCCATTGCACTGGTAAGAAGATAAGCGGTGGAGTCTTTGATGACTTCGTGGCTCAGAGGAGTGGTGTTATCCAGAAGAACATTGCCATCATGGTCAAGAATCTGGGTATACAGAGTAGGTTCTATATAAGTTCCACCATTGGCGATCGCTGCGTAAGCTGCGGTCAGTTCTGTATTGTAGACACCGAGAGTCAGTCCTCCGAGTGCTTTTGCCTGGGAATTTTTGTCGGCATCGGTCAGTGTTGTAAATCCGAAGTTGAGAAGATAGTCATAACTCTCAGTTTCTCCTACATAATCCGTCAGAGTCTTTACAGCAAGTACGTTCATGGAATGCTCGATTCCATAGCGGACTCTGGTTGCACCGATATACTTTTTATCCCAGTTCTTAACTTCCTGACCATTCTTGTATTCATACGGTTCATCATCAATCGTAGTAGCAAGGGTCAGCTTATTTTCATTGAGGGCAGGTGCATAGGATGCCAGGATCTTGAAACAGGATCCCGGCTGTCTGTAAGAATCAGTTGCACGGTTCAGGGAAAGACTGGAAGTCTTTTCGCCACGTCCACCGACTATAGCTTTGATCTGTCCGGTATACTGATCCATCACAACGACAGAAGCCTGTGGCTGTGGTGAAAGCTCGATCCGTTCATCTACAGTATCTCCGGCTGCCTCATCAATATTCAGGGTACTCTTATAGTTGTTGATTGCATTCTGGGCTGCATCCTGCGTACTGAATACGAGAGGATACTGATCCCCGGTTGTACTGGAAATATAGGCTGCAAGCTGTTCTTTACTGTAGTTCTCAGAAGTACCGTCTGTATGATGGACTGTAAGTGCGTAATCAAGTCCCCATTCACTTCCGGCAAGGTAATTGTCTACATTGGCAACTTCCCCATCGCAGATCGACTGGATATCAGCGTCCTGCGTAGCTGTGATCGTAAGTCCGCCACTGTAGAGCAGGTTGTAAGCCTGCGTTTCAGAGTAGCCCTTTTTATTTACCAGATCTTTTACAATCTGCTTGATCAGGGCATCTACAAAATAGCTGTATGGTTTGCTTGTCTGCGTATTGGATGCCGTCTCTAAAATCCGGTCGTAAACATTATCTGCCATGGCTTCGTCATATTCTGTCTGATTGATGAAACCGAGTTTCTTCATATTGTTCAGTACTTTTTCACGACGTCTGGCATTGACATCCGGGTGCTTGACCGGATCATTCCCGGATGGACTCTGGGTAATTCCTGCAATAACGGCACATTCTGAAAGAGTAAGATCTGCAGCATCTTTATTGAAATAACGCTTTGCGGCAGTCTGAACACCAAGACATCCCTGACCGAGATTGATGGTATTCATGTATGCTTCCAGAATTTCTTTTTTTGACATCTGCTTTTCAATTTTGAGAGCAAGATACTGTTCCTGTATCTTACGCTCGAAACGTTCAGAATTTGTCTCATTGACAAAGTTAGGGAATACATTATTTTTAATGAGCTGCTGGGTCAGAGTACTTGCACCTTCTGTGAAATGAAAGCCGTGAGTGACACCTACAACTCCTGCACGGATGATTCCCTGGAGATCAATTCCGTTGTGCTTATAGAAACGTTCATCCTCGATGGCAACAAAAGCATCACCCATATACTTGGAAATTTCGTCATATTTCTTGTATACACGGTTGGAATCAGAATCTTTAAGCTGTTCCAGCACGGTTCCGTTCTGATCTACAATGGATGTCGTATACCCCTGAGGAAGGATATCCTTAGCGGTAACTTCCGGTGTATTATCAATGACATGCTTGACAAACACACCACCTGCGGCAACACCGACGATCCCGAGCAAAAGGATGCACAGAACAAATGCCTTAAATAAACGGACACCGACACGTTTCTTTTTCATTCTCTTTTTAGAAGAAATCCGCTTCTTTCTTCTTGAAAGATTCGATTTTCCATAATTCACGAATAAAATCCTCCTTTTTTCACTTCTATGATTATATCAAACTTACCTTTTTAAATAAAGCTAAAAATAAAAAGTTCATATTTTAAGAAGTAAAACTTAAGAAAATCTTGCAGTTTCATGGGCAGATGTATATCATAGGAGATAGCAAATATGAGAAAAATGAAAAGGAGCAACAGGTGGAAAGTTATCAGACAGTATACAGAGGCGGGATGGGAGAGATTATTGAAAAAAAATCCCGTTTTATAGCAGAAGTTTATCCGATAGAATCTGAAGAGCAGGCAGCTCAGATCCTGGAGGAGACGAGAAAAAAATATTGGGATGCAAGACATCACTGCTGGGCATATGTTCTTGGAAGAAATCCAGCTGCTGAGAGAATGAGCGATGACGGTGAACCGGCAGGGACAGCCGGAAAGCCAATCCTGGAAGTGATCCGGGGCAGAAAGCTGACGGATGTACTTGTTATCGTGACGAGATATTTTGGAGGAACACTGCTTGGAACAGGTGGACTGGTCAGGGCTTATACATCTGCGGCCATAGACGGACTGGAACATAGTGAAAGTATAACCAGAATCCATGGAATTAAACTGTTGATCCGGGCAGAGTACACAGATCTGGGGAAAATACAGTATCTGCTTGCAAGCCGGGATGTGATCCAGTTAGATCCGGTATATACAGATAAAGTGGAGTTGATGGCTTTAGTTCCGGTTGAGCAGATGAAAGGTCTGAAAGCAGATCTGATGGAAGGAACAAATGGACAGGTGGTTCTGGATGAAACGGTGCAGTGCTGGTTTGCACAGACGGAAGATGGTATCCGCATTTTTTCAGAGTGGGTGGAAGAGTAGAGAGAAGGCAGTAATAAAACTCTGTCGATGAGCATGGCAATGCAGAGAGTATGTTACGGGATATGTCACTGGAACTTTTCCGGGTTATTTTGACATAAAAAGAGACCTGCGGTCGGGAAAAATCTCCTGACTGCAGGTCTTTTAACCGTTCCAGTTAACGGAACACTACATATGGATTATGAAAATTCAGGCTCGATCAGACCGAAAGAACCATCTTTTCTTTTATATACTACATTTACTTCATCAGTCTCTGCATTGGAGAATACGAAGAAACTATGTCCGAGCAATTCCATCTGGATGCAGGCATCCTCAGGGAACATAGGCTTGATGCCGAATTTCTTTGTACGAACGATTTGAATTTCGTCATCCTCTGCTGCGTCATCTTCCGTCTCGAAAAATTCTTTTCTGAAGCTGTTTCCGGTAGATGTATAGGAAGTAGGATGTCCCTGGCTGCGGGCTACAAGCTTGTTCTTATATTTGCGAAGCTGACGCTCGATGACCTCTTCCACAAGATCAATGGAGACATACATATTATCACTGGTCTGTTCAGAACGAATGATATTTCCTTTTACCGGAATTGTGACCTCGATCTTCTGACGTCCCTTTTCAACGCTGAGAGTTACATTAATTTCTGTCTCAGGAGTGAAGTACCTTTCAAGTTTTCCTAATTTCTGTTCGATAGCATCCTTTAATCCCGGTGTTACCTCAATATTTTTTCCGCTGATAATAAAATTCATGCTGCTCAACTCCTTTGTTCAAATTATACAGAAGAAATGGTGAGTTCTATCTGTATTATGGATATATTATAACATAAACTTCCGCTTCTGTATATAAGAAATCCGGTCAAATTCAGAAAAAACCGAAAATTGACCGGAAGTGTGCGACAATATCTTCTATAATAAAAGGAGGTTTCAACTGCTCGTGCGAACAGATTATTTATTGATCATACTACGCTTTCTCATTCTTGAATCCAGGATTTTCTTCCGGATACGGAGATTCTTAGGAGTAACCTCCAAAAGCTCATCTGTATCAATAAAATCAAGTGCCTGTTCCAGACTTAAAATACGTGGCGGAGTCAGGCGGAGTGCCTCATCAGCACTGGAAGAACGGGTGTTGGTCAGATGCTTTGTCTTGCAGACATTCAGCTCGATATCTTCTGCCTTACCATTCTGTCCGATGACCATTCCAGAATAAACCTTTTCACCTGCACCAATAAAGAGAGTACCACGTTCCTGGGCACTGTAAAGTCCGTAAGTTACAGACTCACCGGTCTCGAATGCGATCAGAGATCCCTGCTTACGGTACTGGATATCTCCTTTATATGGAGCATATCCCTCAAAACTTGTATTGATGATACCATTTCCCTTTGTATCAGTCATGAACTCACCACGGTATCCGATCAGACCACGTGCAGGAATCAGGAACTCAAGACGGGTATAACCTCCGTTGGAAGGTGCCATGTTGCGAAGTTCCCCTTTCCGCTGACCAAGTTTTTCAATGACAACTCCGGTAAATTCATCCGGGACATCAATATAGGCAAGCTCCATAGGTTCTGTCTTCTTCCCGTTTTCATCTGTATGGTAGAGAACTTCTGCTTTACTTACTGCGAACTCATATCCTTCACGACGCATATTCTCGATCAGGACAGAAAGGTGAAGCTCTCCACGACCGGAAACTTTGAAGCTGTCGGCATTCTCAGTCTCTTCTACACGGAGGCTGACATCAGTATTAAGCTCACGGAAAAGACGGTCACGAAGATGACGGGAAGTTACGAACTTTCCTTCCTGTCCGGCAAATGGACTGTCATTTACGATGAACTGCATGGAGATCGTAGGCTCTGAGATCTTCTGGAAAGGAATTGCCTCCGGTTTCTCAGGAGAGCAGAGAGTATCTCCGATGGAAATATCTGCAATACCGGATACGGCAACGATTGCTCCGATGGTAGCTTCTTTTACTTCCACACGGTTCAGACCATCAAACTCATAAAGTTTACCGATCTTGACACGCTGCTGCTTGTCAGGATCATGATGATTCACAACAACCATGTCCTGGTTGACAGCGATCGTACCGTTCTCAACTTTACCAACTCCGATACGTCCAACATATTCATTGTAGTCGATGGTACTGATGAGCATCTGGGACGGAGCTTCAGGATCTCCCTCCGGTGCCGGAATATAGTCAAGGATCGTCTCAAATAAAGGCTTCATATCCTGCTTTTCATCAGAAAGGTCGAGGACAGCAACCCCGGCTTTTGCAGAAGCGTATACAAAAGGACACTCCAACTGGTCATCCGATGCACCGAGATCAATAAACAGTTCGAGAACCTCATCAATCACATCGTCAGGTCTTGCCTCCGGGCGGTCGATTTTGTTGATACATACAATAACCGGAAGGTTCAGCTCAAGAGCTTTTCTTAATACGAATTTGGTCTGCGGCATAGCACCCTCAAAGGCATCTACAACAAGTACAACACCATTTACCATCTTAAGGACACGCTCCACCTCTCCGCCAAAGTCAGCATGACCAGGAGTATCAATGATATTGATCTTAACCCCATTATAATGTACGGCAGTATTTTTGGAAAGAATTGTGATTCCACGTTCACGTTCAATATCGTTGGAGTCCATGACACGTTCTTCTACTTCCTGATTTTCACGGAATACACCGCTCTGCTTTAAAAGCTCGTCAACCAGAGTTGTCTTACCGTGGTCAACATGGGCGATAATTGCAACATTTCTTACATCTTCACGCTTTGTCTTCATAAATTTATACACTCTTTCTTTATCTGTCTAAAATTCACTCATATCTGTAACTTCCTTATTTTATCACAAAAAATGAAATTTACAAGATAGAAATAGAAATAGAGATTGTTCGGGATGCATCAAAAAAGAAAAACAGAAAAAATACAAATAAAATAAACTGTTCAAAATAAACAAAAATAATTTTAAAAATAACGAATAAATGTAAAATTTGTGCAAAATGTCAGTTGGAATAAAGATGGAGACATGTTATTATTATAATAATATAATCTTGTGGAGATTTCGGAACTGTCAATTTGACTGCCAGCCCGGGCAGATGATGGTGACCGGAAGCGAGAAAAAGGAGGAAAAAGATGAGGAAAAGGAAGACGGGTGCGTTAGCTGTATTGCTGGTATTTATGATGGTATTTGGCATGATGCCGGCAATCAGTGTGGCGGCACAGGAAGAAAAGCAATAGGAAGTAACGGTAGAGAGGGCATCAGAGCTGGTATATGGTGAGCAGTATCTTCTTGTCGGAGGAACAGCGGGCAAGACTTCGGGCAGCGAAGATGATCTATACGCAGTGGTTGGTGCAACAACCCACAGTGGCAGCAAAGCAGGCAGTGTACTTGATAAAGTAGAAGTTTCCGGGCTGGATTTTTCAGATGCTGAAAACCAGCTTACAGCACAGGAAACGAATCTGTGGACAGCAGTCGAGGGCGAAAATGGAACGGTTGCACTTTACAATAAGGCTTCAAATAAATATATGCACTTTGAGTCAGGGAACAGAGCTGTGACACTGACAGATGAAGCAACTTATTATGAAGCAGTTCTGACAGATCATCACGCAGCGGGAAAGGCTCTGGCTTTTCGTCTTGGAACATGGTATCTGAACTTTTCCGAAAGCCAGAATGGATTCTGTGCTTACGATGCATCGACCTATTCACAGAATGAGACAAAGGATACAAACCAGTATGCATTATATGAAGTGAAATCCGGTGTAACTCCGACTCCAACTCCGGATCCTGATCCGTCAGAGGGAGATGCAAAGGCGACACTTTTGTTCTGCTCTGATTTCCAGACGGGTACAGAAGTATCACCGTATCAGAGCGTATCGGACGTGCCGGAAAGTCTGACTTCTGTTATGACGAATATTTCAAAAGCAATCTATGATGATGGTGTTACAAAGATTGACCGTGTACTGGCAGTAGGAGATTATACAGCATATACAGGACGGTACAATTATGATGCAGATGCGACGATCGGTATTCAGGCATTTAAAAATATCATTCAGAACCGCTGGACGGATACAGATCAGTTCCTGTTTATCCAGGGAAATCATGATCAGGCAAATTATCCGTTTGATGAGGGTGCTAATGAATATGAAGATTATATTGTGTACTGTATCAATACGACTTATAATTCTTCAGAAATGGGTGGATTCCCATGGATGCAGGGAAGTACAGGAAGTGAAGCACAGGTAAAGAAAGCAGCTCAGAAGCTTGGTGATTATCTGGAAGGCTGTATTACAGCCGGAGAGACACGCCCGATTTTCATTATGGTGCATCTGCCACTGCATTTCAGCGGGCGTACAAGTTCTCTTTATGGAAATGGGGATAATCTGTATTCTTCCTATTTGTTTGATGTGATCAATACAGCCGCAGAAGATTTGGATATTGTATACCTTTATGGTCATAACCATTCTAAAGGATGGGACAATTATATCGGTGGTTCACGTGTGTTCAAACGGCCTGGAGATACGATTTTGATCCCGGATCTTACAAAGAAGAGCGGTAGTACAACTGACAGTTATACAAAAGAAGAACTTAATTTTACTTATATGAATGCCGGATATATCGGATATTTCCATGATGCGACAGCAGCAGATGAGCTGACAGCTACCGTATGCCGGATTTATGATGATAAGCTGGTTTTAAGCAGATATTCAGAAGACGGACTGATTGATATTGGATCTGTTGGTAAGAATAATACGAGATATAATGATTCAGCAATGATTCCGGCAACAGAACTGACACAGGCAACGGCAAGTCCGGTTCAGATCGATCTGAATCAGGTAGCTGTACCAAGTGTAACTCTTGAGGCAGCAAGTGGTAAAGTTGGTGAAAAGGTTGCATTGAAGGCAACAGTCAAGCATATCAAAGCATCCTCTTATAAGTGGAGTATAGAAGATCCGGCGATTGCAGATCTGACTGCAGAAGAAAATACAGCAGACGTCTTCTGCAAGAAAGCCGGAAGTACGAACGTAAAAGTTACAGTGACAGATACAGACGGAAATACGACAGTTGGACAGGCGGTGCTGGAAGTAAGTTATGACCAGACTGCAGGTGCATCAGCAAAAATTCAGGATGCGGATGGAAATGGAGTAACAACTGCAGGAAAGAATGAAAGAATGATCCTTAAAGGAGCATTATCTGGAATACCGGAAGTAGTTTCTTATAAGTGGTCAGTATCTGATCCTGAACTTGCAGAGCTTGAAGATGCTGATTCTGCAGAGACGGCTGTAACATTTAAAGGAAAAGGTGAAGTGACCGTAACTCTGCTGGTTACGTATAAAGATGCACAGGGACAGCAGCAGACAGTGACAGCGGATACAAAAGTTACTGTATCGGAAATTCCGACATATAAGCGAGCAGCAGAGATGAAACCAGGAAAGAGTTACCTCATCATTGGTTCTTCAGGAAAAGCTTTAAATGCAGAGATCAGTCCGGTTGGCGGAGTCGCATGTATTGCAGGAACAGAAATGCAGACAGCAGATCTGGGCAACGCAGGTGATGTTATAAAAGGGGAGTATAGTGCGTTACTTTGGACAATCGAGAAAGATGCGAACGGACAGTATACCCTTTATAATAAAGCAGCGAAAAAATATCTTTCTTTAAGTGCATCAGAGCGAAATGTGAATCTGACAGATACGCCAGTGAAGCTGTCAGTAGAAAAAGGAGCATTAAGTAATGGCAGCGGTTTCTGTGTGGCATTTTACAATGGAACAATGTATCTGAACCACTCCAAATCCAAGCAGGCATATTGCGGATATTCAGGTGAGACGGTTACAAATGCAAATAATCAGTTCGCAATTTACGAACTGGTAGGGGGAGAAGCAGTCAAGACTACTTATACGGTTACATTTAACAGCTGGGGTGGAAGTGCTGTAGCTGCCCAGACCGTTGAAAAAGGAGCAAAGGTGACAGAGCCTTCAGCACCGACATTAGAAGGATATACATTTGCAGGATGGTATACAGATGAAGCATGTACCACGCAATGGAATTTTGCGACAGGTGTTGTGGACAGAAATCTGGAATTGTATGCAAAATGGAATGAGATTGAAGTACCGGAGCCGGTGATCGATACAGCAGAGCTTCAGAAACTGGTTGATGAAATGGATCGGGTTGATCTTGAAAAGTATGAGAAGGATGCAGCCTACGATGCATTTGTGGCAGCCCTGCAGAATGCGAAAGCAGTGCTTACAGATCCAGAGAGCGAGCAGGCAGTAGCAGAAGCGAAGGCAGCCCTGACAGAGGCATATGCAAATCTGAAGCTGATCGAGATGCCGGAACCGGAACCGACACCGACACCGGAACCGACACCGGAACCGACACCGACGCCGGGCAAAGATGATAAGACTCCAGGAACAGATAAAAATGATAAGACTTCAGGAACAGGCAAAGATAATAAAAATCCTGGAAAGGGAACGACTACAACGACACCGGCTAAAGATAGCAGTAAGGTAGTTCCGACCGGAGACAGTACGGAAGGAATGATGGTAGTTCTGTGCATGATGGCAGCCGCAGCAGGCGTGATCGTGATCAGAAAGAAATCGGCAGAGAAGTAAAAACTTCGGTCAAATGCAACAGAAAAACTGAAAATGAACAGATCAGACGGGAATCTTCCAAAAAGCAGGGAGATTCCCGTTTTTACAGATCCGGACAGAGAGCGGAACCTGCAGGAGACGAATTCTGTCGAACGATTTCCATACTTTCGCCGTTCTATTCTTTTCTGTTTTGTCATATATTTTGTAGTGACTTGAAAATACGTAACAGAAGAAGGGAGAACTACAAATCATGTCAGATAAGATAATTGAGAACAACCAGGTGACGGTCATAGGGGAAGTGGTGTCTGAATTTACATACAGCCACGAAGTATTCGGAGAAGGATTCTATATGATGGAACTGCTCGTAAAGCGACTGAGCAATTCCTGCGACAGAATCCCGGTGATGATTTCTGAACGTCTGATCGATGTAACCAAAGACTGCCGTGGAGAGTGCATCATGGTATCAGGACAGTTCAGATCCTACAATCGGCACGAAGAATTGAAGAACCGGCTGGTACTGTCTGTATTTGCGAGAGAAATCGAGTTTATTGATGAAGAGCCGGACGGGGCAAAGACAAACCATATCCTGCTGGAAGGGTATATGTGTAAACGCCCGGTGTACAGGAAGACACCGCTGGGCAGAGAAATCGCAGATCTTTTACTTGCGGTGAACAGACCGTATGGAAAATCAGACTATATTCCATGTATCTGCTGGGGCAGAAATGCAAGATATGCCTCCAGTTTTGACGTAGGGGAACATGTGCGGGTACTTGGAAGGATTCAGAGTAGAGAGTACGTGAAAAAGCTTTCGGAAACTGAGACAGAGACGCGGGTTGCATACGAAGTTTCGGTAAGTAAACTGGAATGTATTGAGGAATCATGATGGTGATAAAAAAGTGAAGTACCAGAGCAGCATGGAAGATGTGGCATCATGACATAAGACAGGAAAAGGATATCATATATTGAGATAAAAGCTCAAATGTGATATCCTTTTTATTATATAGGGTATCCGAAAGGACTCTGTGAACGTTAAAAGCATTTAAAGGAGGATTTATACAGATGATTAAGATATTAATGCATGGATGCAATGGAAAGATGGGAAGAATGATCACTGAGATCGCAAAGCAGGATCAGGATGTTGAGATTGTGGCAGGTGTGGACAAGTATACAGCAGTTGCCAATGAATATCCGGTTTTTGAGACGATTTCAGAGTGTGATGTGGATGCAGATGCGGTCATTGATTTTTCAAATGCAGGGGCAGTGGATGAACTGCTGGATTATTGTGTTGAGAAGAAACTTCCGGTAGTCCTCTGTACAACAGGACTGTCAGAAGAGCAGCTTGCAAGGGTGAAAGAAGTATCCGAAAAGATCGCAGTGTTAAAGTCAGCGAATATGTCCATGGGAATCAATCTTCTCCTGAAGCTTTTAAAAGATGCAGCAAAAGTACTTGCACCGGCAGGATACGATATGGAGCTTGTTGAGAAGCATCATAATCAGAAGCTGGATGCACCGAGTGGAACAGCTCTCGCACTGGCAGATTCTATGAATGAGGCACTTGGCAATGAATATGAGTATGTTTATGACAGAAGCCAGGTGAGAAAGAAGAGGGATGTAAAGGAAATCGGTATTTCAGCAGTGCGTGCCGGAACGATCGTAGGAGAGCATGAAGTGATCTTTGCAGGGACAGATGAAGTGATCGAATTTAAGCATACAGCTTATTCAAGAAGTGTATTTGCAAAAGGTGCTGTAGAAGCTGCAAAATTTCTCGCAGAGCAGAAGCGTGGTATGTATGATATGGGAGATGTGATCCGTTTTTAATCAGGGATTCAGAGAGTTCTTGTAAAGTTTGCTGAGGGGAAAATAAAAAACAGGCAGGGAGAGCAGGAATGAAAGATTTGGAGACCAGATATTTGGAGCGGCTGTCAGATCTGTATCCAACGATCGCGGCAGCGTCCACAGAGATTATCAATTTGCAGGCCATTTTGAATCTTCCCAAGGGAACAGAGCTCGTGGAAGAGAGCTTTATGATGTGTTGGAAAGTTATGTGAGAAAAGGTTTTTTTGCACTGGACAAAAAGGAGCGTCAGGACGGGCGGGATATCATGTGGTATATCTGGCTCCACCCCGGATTCACCATTGTTTGGAAAGAATAAGATGGCGACGTTTGAACGGTATTTTCTTGCAGAAAAAGAGACGCATGTGGAGAAGAAGAACCCGTATTATGCATTGCTTGAAAATGAAGAGGCAATCGAAAAGGAAAAGGATATTCATTCGGAAATCATGGTCGTGAAGCGGGTGATGGACAGGATACTGGTCGGAGACACTGACGTTGGAAGAGAATTACGGGAACAGGTGGCAGACCTGGAGAGACTGCTTGCGGCATATCGCAGCGGTGAGATCATAGAAAAGGTGTAGATGGAGAAAAGCATGGAAAAAGAATTAAATATACCGGAAGGGACAGAGGTTACAGAACCGCTGAAGATCTATCTCAATGAGATCGGTCAGATTCCCCTGTTGGATGCAGAAGAAGAAAAAGAGCTGGGACGCAGAAGCGTGGACGGTGATGAAGAGGCAAGACGGAGACTGGAAGAAGGAAATCTCAGGCTGGTTGTATCAATCGCCAAGCATTATACCGGCAGAGGGATCCCACTGATGGATCTGATCCAGGAGGGAAATATCGGCTTGATGCGTGCAGTGGAAAAATACGATTTTACAAAGGAGAACCGCTTTTCAACTTATGCATCCTGGTGGATCAAAGAAGCGATCCAGCGTGCAATCGACCAGCAGTCAAGAGAGATCCGTGTACCGGTTCATGTGGCAGAGGCGATGAAGAAAGTTCAGCGTATTTCAAAAGAACTCCAGCAGAGTCTCGGAAGAGAAGCAACACCGGAAGAAATCGCAGAAAAGCTGGGAGATAAGAGTACAGAGGATGTAAAAAATATTTTATCCTATCTTCAGAATCCGGTTTCACTGGAAACTCCGGTAGGAGAAGACGGAGAAAATAACCTGGGAGATATGGTGGAGGATAAAGCTTCTCCGACACCGGAAGAAGCGATGAATCTTCTTGTCCAGAAAGAGGAAGTAAGTGAACTTCTTAATGCATTGAATGACCGGGAAAAGCAGGTGATCCGGCTGCGTTATGGACTTGAGGATGGAAAAACCCATACGCTGGAAGAAATTGGAGAAGAGCTGAAGGTGACAAGAGAACGTGTGCGTCAGATCGAGTCCCGTGCAATGGAAAAGCTTAGAAATAAGGCAGAAAGATAATCGGGGCAGGTCAAAAGGTCTTTCACCCACCTATGAGCAAGCTCATGTGGGCTTAGACCTTTTGACCCTGGTATCATAAAATAGAAAAAAGTTTCCTGGATGTATAAATATTGAAGAACTTGCAGATAGTAGGAATACAATATTATTGATACAGAAAGGGAGAACTTTTATGAAAAGAACCAGAAGATTTTTAGTCATGATACTTTGTACCTTTGCACTCCTTGGCACAGTTGGATGTGGCAATAATAGTGCTGATAATGCAGCAGATCAGACGATGCAGGATAAAAATGGCACGAACCGGAAAGAAAATGGCAATGTAAATGATGCAACAGCGGGGAACGGCAATGGAGTGATGGACGATGCAGTGGATGATGTGACGGACGGTGTGGAAGATGTGACTGACGGGATTACCGACGGGATCGACCGTGCGGCAGACGATCTGACAGAGGATAACGGAGTACAGAACAATCAGGAAAATACTGATCAGACCGGAAAGAATACAGACCGGGCAATGGAAGAGAACCGCTAAACAAAGGGAAAGTTTCAGAAAAGAGCCACAGGAATGTAAGAAAGTTCCTGTGGTATTCTTTTGAAAATCCTGGAAAAGAAAGAAGGAAGTATGCTATGAAATTCAGACCGTGTATTGATATACATAACGGAAAAGTGAAGCAGATCGTAGGGGGAAGTCTCAGGGATGAAGGAAATCAGGCAAATACGAATTTTACTTCAGAACTGGATGCGGCATGGTATGCCGGACTCTATCAGAAGGACGGATTGAAAGGAGGGCATATCATCCTGTTAAACCCGGAAGGGTCGGAATATTATGAGGAAACAAAGCGGCAGGCACTGGAAGCTTTGCGGGCTTATCCGCAGGGAATGCAGATCGGCGGAGGAATTACGGCGGACAATGCAGCCGGATATCTGGAAGCCGGGGCGAGCCACGTGATCGTAACTTCTTATGTCTTCCGGGATGGCAGGTTTCAGAAAGAGAATCTTGAAAAACTTGTGGCAGCAGTGACAAAGGAGAAGATTGTGCTGGATCTGAGCTGCAGAAAGAAAGATGGAAAATATTTTGTTGTGACAGACCGGTGGCAGAAATTTACAGAAGTAGCACTTTCACCGCAGATACTGGATGAACTGGCAGAGTACTGTGATGAATTCCTGATCCACGGAGTAGACGTGGAAGGAAAAGGAGCGGGGATGGATGACGGTCTGGTAAGAATGCTTGGCGAATGGGATGGAATCCCGGTTACATATGCCGGTGGCATTGGATCACCGGAAGATCTGGAACGGTTTGAAAAAGAGAGCCGGGGAAAGATTGATTTTACGATCGGAAGTGCATTGGATTTATTTGGTGGAAAGATTCCCTATGAATATTGCAAAACTGTGAACAATGTTAACAAGCCATGAATTAGTTGAATTACAGTTCAGATAGTGATAGAATGGATAACATAGTGGCGTCGTATATCGAGATGTCAAAATCAGATTCAGATAAGGAGTAAATTACGGGATATGAACATTATAGAGAAGATTTTCGGAACCCATAGTGAAAATGAGCTGAAGCGTATTTATCCGATCGTAGATAAGATTGAAGCTCTCGGACCGGAGATGGAAGCATTGTCGGACGAAGAACTTCGCGGAAAGACCAGAGAGTTCAAAGAACGTCTGAAAGAGGGCGAGACACTGGATGATATTCTGCCGGAAGCATTTGCAGTTGTAAGAGAAGGTGCCTACAGAAGTATTGGTATGCGTCATTATCGAGTTCAGATGATCGGTGGTATCATTCTTCATCAGGGTCGTATCTCAGAGATGAAGACCGGAGAAGGTAAGACACTTGTGTCCACACTTCCTGCATATCTGAATGCACTGGAAGGCAAGGGTGTTCATATTGTTACTGTCAATGATTACCTGGCAAAGCGTGATGCTGAGTGGATGGGAAAAGTACACGAATTTCTTGGACTGACCGTCGGAGTTGTCCTGAACAGTATGGACAATGATGAGCGTCGTGCAGCATATAACTGTGATATTACTTATGTAACGAATAATGAACTGGGATTTGATTATCTGCGTGACAACATGGTTATTTATAAAGAACAGCTTGTACAGAGAGGACTGCATTATGCGATCATTGATGAGGTCGATTCTGTATTGATCGACGAGGCACGTACACCGCTGATCATTTCAGGTCAGAGCGGAAAGTCTACAGCACTTTATGAGGCATGCGATGTACTTGCACGTCAGTTGGAGCGAGGCGAGGCGAGCGGAGAGTTCTCCAAGATGAATGCGATCATGGGAGAAGAGATCGAAGAGACGGGAGATTTTATTGTTGACGAGAAAGAGAAGACAGTCAACCTGACGGAAGATGGTGTGAAAAAGGTTGAGAAGTTCTTCCATATTGAAAATCTTGCGGATGCAGAGAATCTTGAGATCCAGCATAATATCATCCTTGCCCTTCGGGCTCATAATCTGATGTTCCGGGATCAGGATTATGTGGTGAATGAAGAAGGAGAGGTTATGATCGTCGACGAGTTTACGGGACGTATCATGCCGGGACGCCGTTATTCAGACGGACTTCATCAGGCAATCGAGGCGAAGGAGCATGTAAAGGTAAGAAGAGAGAGCAAGACCCTTGCGACGATCACATTCCAGAACTTATTTAATAAGTATGATAAGAAGAGTGGTATGACCGGTACAGCCCTGACTGAGGAAAAAGAGTTCCGTGATATTTATGGTATGGATGTTATTGAGATCCCGACCAATAAGCCGGTTCTCAGAAAAGACTTGGAAGATGCGGTATATAAGACGAAAGAGGAAAAATACCGGGCTGTTGTAGAAGCAGTTAAAGAAGCTCATGCGACCGGTCAGCCGGTACTGGTTGGTACGATCACCATCGAAGTTTCCGAACTGCTGAGCCGGATGCTGAAAAAAGAAGGAATCCAGCATAATGTGCTGAATGCAAAATACCATGAAAAAGAAGCTGAGATCGTTGCAGATGCAGGTGTGCATGGAGCGGTTACGATCGCAACGAACATGGCAGGACGTGGTACGGATATCAAGCTGGATGATGATGCCAAAGCTGCAGGCGGTCTGAAGATTATTGGTACAGAGCGTCATGAGTCCAGACGTATTGACAACCAGTTGCGTGGACGTTCCGGTCGTCAGGGTGATCCGGGAGAATCCCGTTTCTATATTTCCCTGGAAGATGATCTGATGCGTCTGTTTGGTTCAGAGAAGCTGATGGGAGTATTCAATACACTGGGAGTGGAAGACGGAGAGCAGATCGAGCATAAGATGCTGTCGAATGCAATCGAAAAAGCACAGAAGAAGATCGAGGCGAACAATTTTGGAATCCGTAAGAATCTGTTAGAGTACGATCAGGTTATGAATGAGCAGAGAGAGATCATTTACGCGGAGCGTCGTCGTGTGCTGGATGGTGAGAGTATGAGAGATACGATCTACAGTATGATCACCGAATATGTGGAGAACATGACAGACCGTTTTGCTTCTACAGAAGTTGATCCGGAAGAATGGGATATTAAAGGTTTCGAGATCAATCTTCATGGAGTGATCCCGCAGATGGAACTTCCGTCAGAAGAAGAATGCCGTCAGATGAGACAGAAGGAACTGAAGCATCTGTTGAAAGAACGTGCTGTCAAGGCGTATGAAAGTAAAGAAGCAGAGTTCCCGGAGGCTGAACAGCTCAGAGAAGTGGAGCGTGTCATCCTGCTGAAAGTAATTGATGCACGTTGGATGGATCATATTGATGATATGGATCAGCTCCGTCAGGGAATCGGACTTCAGGCTTATGGACAGAGAGATCCGCTGGTTGAGTATAAGATGATGGGATACGATATGTTCGGTGAGATGACGAATGCCATCGCAGAGACTACGATCCGTACTCTGTTCCATCTGCGTGTGGAGGAAAAGGTAGAGCGTGAGGAAGTTGCAAAAGTAACAGGAACGAATAAGGATGATACATCCGTACGTGAGCCGAAGAAGCGTGAAGAAAAGAAGATTTATCCGAACGATCCATGCCCATGCGGAAGTGGAAAGAAATATAAGCAGTGCTGTGGAAGAAAAATAAAATAATCAGACTGGCAGAAGAGTTGAGATAAAATATGAAAGAGGTGATTAAGGTGGTTTTATTAGATGAATTAAAGTCAAAGCTGACTGCATATGAAGAACCGCTGAAAGATTTGAGGGATTCACTTTGACCTCGCTTCAAAGAAGCTAAGGATCGAAGAATTGGAAAAGAGACTTGAGGAGCCTGGATTCTGGGATAATCCTGAAGTTTCACAGCAGGTAATGAAGGAATTGAAGGGTCTTCAGGATTCTGTAAAAGAGATTGAAAAGTTATATACAGATTATGAGGATATGCTCCTGCTTATTGATATGAGTGCTGGAGAGGACGAAGAAGAGGAGACAGCAGAAGAGGTTGCAGAAGAGTTGCAACAGTTTGAAGCGGTATTTGAGCAACTGCGGATCAGCACGCTTCTGATCGGACCGTATGACCGGGACAATGCGATTGTGACGCTCCATGCAGGAGCAGGCGGAACAGAGGCCATGGACTGGACCGGAATGCTTTACCGTATGTATAGCAGATGGGCAGAAAAGAAGGGGTATGAACTGGAAGTACTGGATTATCTGGAAGGAGATGTGGCCGGGATCAAAGGTGTTACCTTTGAAGTGAAAGGAGAGAATGCCTATGGTTATCTCCGTTCGGAAAAGGGAGTACACCGCCTGGTGCGTATCTCTCCGTTTAACGCAGCAGGAAAGAGACAGACCTCTTTTGCATCGTGTGATGTGATCCCGGATATTGAGGAAGATATTGATATCGAGATCAATGAAGATGAACTGAGGATTGACACGTACCGTTCCAGCGGAGCAGGTGGACAGCACATCAATAAGACGTCATCGGCAATCCGTATTACACATCTTCCGACAGGAATTGTGGTACAGTGTCAGAATGAGCGTTCGCAGCATATGAACAAAGATAAGGCAATGCAGATGTTGAAATCCAAGCTGCTTCTTCTTAAGCAGCAGGAGCAGGCGGAAAAAATGTCGGATATCCGGGGTGAAGTCAGTGATATTAATTTCGGAAATCAGATCCGTTCTTATGTTATGCAGCCGTATACAATGGTAAAAGACCACAGGACAAATGCAGAAATCAGCAATGTAGGGGCAGTGATGGATGGAAATATCGATCCGTTTATCAATGCATATCTGAGCATGGATGCAGAAGCACAGAAAGGAAAGAAAGAATGATAAATATAGCAGTAATGGGATACGGTACAGTTGGATCAGGTGTTGTAGAAGTGATTCGTACGAATGGCAGCCTGATCAATGAAAGAGTACAGGATGAGATTTATATAAAATATGTACTGGATCTCAGAGACTTTCCGGGAGATCCTGTGGGAGAGATTCTGACGCATGATTTTGATACGATTCTCAATGATCCTGAAGTAGCGATCGTTGTAGAGACGATGGGAGGCATTGAACCTGCCTATACATTTGTAAAGAAGTGCCTGGAAGCAGGCAAGAGTGTGGCAACATCCAATAAAGCACTGGTTGCAAAGCATGGTGCGGAGCTGCTTGAGATTGCCCATGAACGGGAGATCAACTTTATGTTTGAGGCAAGTGTAGGAGGAGGCATTCCGATTATCCGTGCATTGAATTCTTCTCTGACAGCAGACCGTATTGATGAAGTAATCGGAATCCTGAACGGAACAACGAACTACATGATGACAAAGATGTTCTTTGAGGGTGCAGATTATGCAGAAGTTCTGAAGGAGGCTCAGGATAAGGGATATGCAGAGAGAAATCCTGAGGCAGATGTAGAGGGACATGACGCATGCAGAAAGATTGCGATTCTTACATCTCTGATCTCCGGTCAGCACGTAGATTTTGAAAAAATCCATACAGAAGGAATCACAAAGATCACGACAGAAGATATGAAGTATGCCAAGAAACTGAATATGGCGATCAAGCTCCTTGCTTCAAGCAAACGTGTGGGAGATACGTTCAGTGTACTGGTTGCACCGATGCTTCTTTCAGAAGAGCATCCACTCTGTAATGTAAATGATGTATTTAATGCAGTTTTTGTCCGTGGCAATATGCTTGGAGATGCAATGTTCTACGGAAGTGGAGCAGGTAAACTTCCGACAGCAAGTGCCGTTGTTGCAGACGTGGTAGATGCGGCAAAGCATCTGCACAGAAATGTTGTGACAAGATGGGATGCAGGAGAGCTGGAGCTGATCCCGAATGCAGAGGCAGAGCATCGTTTCTTTGTAAGGGTTCAGGGCAGATCAGAAGCTCAGAAAGAACAGATCAGAGAAGCATTTGGTTCTGTTGAGATTGTGGAGACAGAGGGCCTGGAAGATGAATTTGGATTTATAACAGAAGTAATGACGGAAGGAACTTACTCTAAAAAGGCAGAGGCATTCCCGGAGATTATTCATATGATCCGTCTGGCAGACTGATCGGAAAAGAATATTTTCTGCAGGAAGATCTCTGAAAAAGATCTGTAAGAAAAGGATAAAAGCTGAAAAAGTATAAAAAGAACCGGAATCTAAGGTGATGAGGGATTTTCTCAGTCATCAGAGATTTCGGTTCTTTTTTTGAAAACCAGCATACACTTAATCAAGGATTTTCTTAATGAGTTTCCGATCATCATCAGACGCTTCCCGCAAACGGATGAGAAGTTCGGCCTCCTCTTCAGTCAGATAGATCGTATCACCGGTTGTGATGATCAGCCCGGTATGGTAAGTATTTGCAGATTCTTTTGCAAAAGAATTTTTTATACTGCAGGGAACTGTCAGAAGCTGTTCAATCGAAAATCCATAAAGAGCAGAAAGCTTTGTGAGCATATCAATATTGGGATCACGATGTCCGGTTTCGTAATAGGAGTACGCCTGATGTGTGATATTAAGTTTATCTCCGAGTTGCTTCTGCGTGTAATGATGTTCCTGTCGGAGCTGGAGCAGATTTTTCGCAAGCTGAATATTTGCCAACGCCGTACCTCCCTGCATAAAATCGATAGTAATGTGAATAGATTATACCAAGATTTTAGCTACAGGAATTAAAATGCAACAGAATGTGAAAAATATGCAAAATTCAATAAACTGTTGCAAATACCGGATCTGTCTGCATTATTTTAACTGACTTAAAGTACTGTTGTGGTACAGAGACAGGTGTGTGACATCTTCACCAAGCCAGTCAGGAGCCTGATAGTTACGTGCAGTTTCCTCGTCAGGAAATTCAATCTCTGCGAGAAACAATGGGGCAAGATCGCCTTTAAAAATATCCAGTTCAAGGAAAAGAGAAACACCTTTTTCCCTGAACTGTGGGGAAAGATGACTTTCTTTCTGTGACGGGGATGAATCAGTGACTTCGTCAAGGGGAATGACATACCGTGTCTTCTGGATGATCCTGCCGTCAGCTTTTTCGCGGAGATGCAGATAAGCCTGGCGGTTGAGAGGAAGATTATATTCCTCCCGGATCATAAGCCCTTTGGATTTATAAGTGAGAAAATATTGTTCATCATCTTTACGAATCCGCACGACCGGTCCGGTACAGAGATAGGCCTGCTCCAGTTCACGGTGAGGATAAGCTTCTATTGAAAAAGGAAGAGAGTGCAGGTCTTTGATAAGAAATTTACGTTCGATTTCCATAGGTATGCTCCTTTATAAAAAAAATTCTGATGTTCAGGACTGAAATACAGCTCTTCTCTTTATGATAGTATAGGGAAGAATAAATGTAAACCATTGCATTTAAAGAAGACATTTGTTACACTAATTGCGTATGCAAAGAATGAGGAGGCATAGACATGAAGAAAGCTTATGTATTTCTGGCAGATGGATTTGAAGAAATTGAAGGACTTACTGTCGTAGATGTCCTGCGTAGAGCCGGAGCAGAGGTGGAAATGGTTTCTGTGATGGATAGAAAAGAGATTACAGGAGCACATGGGATCAAGGTAGAGGCAGACCGGATGATCGAGGAAGCAGGAGAAGCGGATCTGTATGTACTTCCGGGAGGAATGCCGGGGACGCTGCATCTGAAAGAGCATGCAGGACTTTGCAGACTGCTGAATCAGGCAGAAAAGAAGGAAAAGCACATTGCGGCGATCTGTGCAGCACCGAGTGTCCTTGGAGAACTGGGAATGCTGAAAGGAAAAAGGGCATGCTGTTATCCGTCCTTTGAAGAGAAACTGAACTGTCTTGAAGTAAGCTACGAGCCGGTAGTGACGGATGGAAGGATCACGACATCTCGGGGAATGGGAACTGCCGTCAGGTTTTCACTGGAACTGGTGAGTGTTTTATATGGAAAGGAAAAAGCAGACGAAATAGCAGAATCTATCGTATATATGTAAAAAATACTGGAAATATGGTGACTTTTATGCTATACTAATGCAATGACTGCGAATGTATAGCTTATTGACGATACATTTTTCAATAAGAAGCTATTTGCTTAATCAAGGAGGAAGAAAATGAGTTTACAGGTAGAGAATTTAGAGCATAATATGGCAAAGCTGACGATCACAGTATCAGCAGAAGAAGTAGAAAAGGCACTTCAGGCAGCTTATTTAAAGCAGCGTAGCAAGATCAGCCTTCCGGGATTCCGTAAGGGAAAAGTTCCGCGTCAGATGATCGAAAAAATGTACGGACCGGAAGTATTCTATGATGAAGCAGCAAATCACATGATTTCTGAAGCTTATGGAAAGGCATATGATGAGTGTGAACTTGAGATCGCTTCCCAGCCGACAATTGATGTTGTCCAGCTTGAAAAAGGAAAAGACTTTATCTTTACAGCAGAAGTAGCTGTAAAGCCGGAAGTAAAGCTTGGCGAGTATAAGGGACTTAAGGTAGACAAGGTATCTACAAGAGTTATGCAGAAAGAAGTAGATGAAGAGATCGAGAAAGAGCGTGAGCGTAATGCCAGAACAGTAGAAGTTACAGACAGAGCTGTTCAGGACAAGGATATTGTTACACTTGACTTTGAAGGATTTGTAGACGGAGTTGCGTTTGAAGGCGGAAAGGGTGAGAATTACCCGCTGACGATCGGTTCCGGTGCATTTATCCCGGGATTTGAAGAGCAGTTGATCGGAGCTGAGATCGACAAAGAGACAGAAGTAAAAGTGACATTCCCAGAGGAATATCAGGCAAAAGAACTTGCAGGTAAAGAGGCAGTGTTCAAATGCACAGTGCATGAGATCAAGGCAAAAGAACTTCCGGAACTGGATGATGAGTTCGCTTCAGAGGTATCGGAAGAGGCAGAGACTCTGGAAGATTATAAGGCAGAAGTAAAGGCTAAGATCAAAGAGCGTAAAGAGAATGAAGGAAAAGAAAAGAAAGAAAACCAGGCTGTAGAGCAGGCTGTTGCTAATGCAGAGATCGATCTTCCTGCACCGATGGTAGATCTTCAGGCTAAGCAGATGGCAGATGATTTTGCACGTCGCATCATGCAGCAGGGTATGAGCGTGGAGCAGTACTTCCAGTTCACAGGACTCAATGAGGAGAAGATGATGGAAGAACTGAAGCCACAGGCTGAGAAGCGAATCAGAACAAGACTGGTTCTCGAAGCAATCGTAGCTGCAGAGAATATCGAAGTATCGGATGAGCGTCTTGATGAAGAACTTCAGAAGATGGCTGATTCTTACCAGATGGAAGTTGAAAAGCTCAAAGAGTTCATGGGTGAGAATGAGAAGAAGCAGATGAAAGAAGATATCGCAGTGCAGGATGCAGTTACTCTGATCACAGAGGCGGCTGTAGAAGAATAAGCAGAGATTCTGTAGGGGGTGCACCTGTAATGGGTGTACCCTTTTTAGTGGTGGGCAGGCAATTCCAGATGGAGTGACAGCCCGGTAATTTACAGACAAAGATTCAGACAGGGAGAAGGAAAGAATATGAGTTTAGTACCTTACGTCATTGAGCAGACAAGTCGCGGAGAACGTTCTTATGATATTTATTCAAGACTTCTGAAAGAAAGGATTATTTTTCTCGGAGAGGAAGTGAATGATGTTTCCGCAAGTGTGATCGTAGCACAGTTACTTTTCCTGGAGGCAGATGATCCGGATAAGGATATCCAGTTGTATATCAACAGTCCGGGGGGATCTGTGACAGCGGGAATGGCAATTTATGATACAATGCAGTATATCAAATGCGATGTATCTACAGTTTGCATTGGTATGGCAGCAAGTATGGGAGCATTTCTGCTTTCAGGTGGAGCAAAAGGCAAGAGATTTGCCCTTCCGAATGCTGAGATTATGATCCATCAGCCACTTGGCGGAGCACAGGGACAGGCGACAGAGATTCAGATCGCAGCAGAGCATATCCTCCGTACCAGAAAGACTTTGAACAGTATTCTGGCAGCAAATACAGGAAAGCCGCTGGAAGTGATCCAGGCAGATACAGAGCGTGATAACTTTATGTCTGCGGCTGAGGCAAAAGAATACGGTCTGATTGACGAAGTAATAGCAAGCCACTAATAGATTGCAGTATGAGGTGACAAGAATATGGCAGGAAAAATGACAGAAGAGATTGTAAGATGTTCATTCTGTAACAAGACGCAGGCTCAGGTACGCAAGCTGATCGCAGGTCCGAACGGGACATATATCTGTGACCAGTGTGTGGGGATTTGTTCAGAGATCATTGAAGAAGAGCTGGATTATAACGACAGAGGAGCACTGGACGATATCAATCTGCTGACTCCGGAAGAAATGAAAGCATTCCTTGATCAGTATGTGATTGGTCAGGATGAAGCCAAAAAGGTGCTTTCCGTTGCGGTATATAACCATTACAAAAGAATTCTTGCAGAACAGGATCTTGGAGTGGAGCTTCAGAAAAGTAATATTCTGATGCTGGGACCGACCGGATGTGGAAAGACGCTTCTGGCACAGACCCTGGCAAAAATTCTGAATGTTCCGTTTGCGATCGCTGATGCAACTGCACTGACAGAGGCAGGATATGTGGGAGAAGATGTTGAAAATATTCTTCTGAAAGTGATTCAGGCAGCGGATGGAGACATTGAGCGTGCTGAGCATGGAATCATCTATATTGATGAGATTGACAAGATTACGAGAAAATCGGAGAATCCATCCATTACGAGAGATGTTTCAGGAGAAGGTGTTCAGCAGGCACTTCTGAAAATCATCGAGGGAACGGTTGCATCTGTTCCGCCGCAGGGAGGAAGAAAGCATCCGCATCAGGAACTGATTCAGATTGATACGACGAATATCTTATTTATCTGTGGTGGAGCTTTTGAAGGAATTGATAAGATTATAGAGACCCGGATCGACAGAAAGTCGATCGGATTTAATGCAGAGATTGCAACAAAGCATGAATACGATATGGATGTGCTGCTTCAGGAGGCACTTCCTCAGGATCTTGTGAAATTTGGTCTGATCCCGGAACTGGTGGGACGACTTCCTGTGACAGTGTCACTGGATCTTCTGGATCGGGATGCACTGATCCGTATTCTGACAGAACCAAAGAGTGCGATCGTAAAGCAGTATCAGAAGCTGCTTGAGCTGGACGGAGTGAAGCTTGAGTTTGATAAGGATGCACTGCTGGAGATTGCCGATACGACTCTGAAGCGTAAGACAGGAGCCCGTGGTCTTCGTGCAATCATGGAAAATATCATGATGGATACGATGTTTACAGTCCCATCTGATGAGACAATTAAAGAATGCCGGATCACGAAAGAAGCAGTTCTCGGAACAGAACCGCCAAGATATACGCGTGACGGCGAAGAAAGAAAGTCGTTCCTGACATCAGAGAGTGCATAAAAAAGGCGGGCGTGATGGCGAATCCCATCCACCCGCTTTTTTTACGCATGGTAGTCTGTAAGAGGAGAAGAATAGATTCAAATAGAAGGACATAAAAATAAGAACGGAGGAAAAGAAATGGACAGCGTAATGAAAAGCCTTCCGATGGTCGCTCTGAGAGGACTGACGATCATGCCGGAGATGGTCGTACATTTTGATGTGAGCAGAGAACGCTCGATCACTGCGGTACAGCAGGCAATGATGGAAGATCAGAAGATTTTTCTGGTTGCCCAGAAATCCATAGAGACAGAAGATCCGGGACAGGAAGATGTATACAGTATCGGAACAGTTGCCACAGTCCGGCAGGTCATTAAATTGCCGAAGAAAATTGTGCGGGTTCTTGTCTCAGGAGAACAGAGAGGAAGATTGACCGGGATCAGTGAAAAAGAACCGTATCTCAAAGCGGAAGTTGAACTTTTGGAAGAGACAGATTTTGGCATAGAGGATGAGATACAAAAGGAAGCGATGGCACGAAACCTGAGAGAGGTTCTTACGGAATATGCGGACAAAAGTGGAAAAATGTCCAAGGAGGCAGTGAAAGAACTGATTTCGATCGAAGATCTGAAGAAGCTGACCAATGAGATTGCCTGCAGTGTACCATTTTCATATACGGAACAGCAGAAACTTCTGGAAGAACTGGATATTAAAAAAAGATATGAGAAACTTTGCTCGGAACTGACAGATGAAATTCAGATCATAGATGTTAAAAAAGAGATTCAGAAAAAGGTCAAAGAACTGGTGGACCGGCATCAGAGAGAATATATCCTGCGGGAAGAACTCAAAGTTATCCGACAGGAGCTGGGGGAGGATTCAGGTATTTCTGATGCAGAAGAGTTTGAAGAGGCGGCAGCAAAGCTTGAAGCACCGGAAGAGGTAAAGGAAAAGCTGAAACGTGAGATCAGCAGATTCAAAAATACGATCGGATCACAGGCTGAAAATGGAGTGATCCGTACCTATATTGAGACACTTCTTGAAATGCCGTGGGAAAAGCGTTCCGAAGAAAATAATGACATTCAGTATGCCCGGAAAGTGTTGGATGAAGATCATTACGGAATGGAGACCGTGAAAGAGAGGATTCTGGAGTCACTGGCAGTCAGAACGCTGACCCGGAGAGAAGAAAGTCCGATCCTCTGCCTGGTAGGTCCCCCGGGAACAGGTAAGACTTCCATTGCAAGGTCGCTGGCAAGGGCAACGAATCGGCCTTATGTGAGGATTTCCCTGGGAGGAGTCCGGGATGAAGCGGAGATCCGTGGGCATAGAAAGACGTATGTGGGTGCAATGCCGGGAAGGATTGCAAACGGAATCCGCAGTGCGGGAGTCAAAAATCCGGTACTTCTTCTGGATGAAATTGACAAAGTAAGCACAGACTACAAGGGAGATACATTTTCTGCTTTGCTGGAAGTTCTGGATTCAGAACAGAACAGCCGGTTCAGGGATCATTATCTGGAAGTACCGCTGGATCTTTCCGAAGTAATGTTCATTACGACTGCCAACAGTCTTCAGACAATCCCGCGTCCGCTGCTGGACCGCATGGAGATCATTGAAATCAGTAGTTATACAGAAAATGAAAAGCTGCATATTGCCCAGGAACATCTGGTTCCGAAGCAATTGGAAAAGACAGGACTGACAGAACAGCAGCTATCTTTCAGTAAAAAAGCAATCTGGAAAATGGCACATAATTATACGAAAGAGGCAGGAGTCAGACAACTGGAACGTAAGATCGGTGCTGTCTGCAGGAAAGTGGCAAAAGAGCTGCTGATGACAGAAAAAGAGAAGATCGCAGTAACAGACCGGAATCTGTCCAGATTTCTTGGAAAAGAAAAGTATACGTATCAGATGGCAAATGCAGCACCGGAGGTCGGAATTGTGCGTGGACTTGCATGGACAAGTGTAGGAGGCGATACCTTGCAGATTGAAGTCAATGTTATGCCGGGAAAAGGTGAGATCATGCTGACCGGAAAGCTGGGAGATGTCATGAAAGAATCGGCAAGAACGGGAATCAGTTATATCCGTTCTGTAAGTAAAAAGTATGCGATTCAGGAAGATTTCTTTGAAAAGCATGATATTCATGTGCATATTCCTGAAGGAGCGGTACCGAAAGACGGACCGTCAGCAGGAATTACAATGGCAACAGCCATCCTCTCCGCAGTGACAGGAAAGAAAGTACGTGCAGATCTTGCAATGACAGGTGAGATCACACTTCGCGGAAGGGTTCTTCCGATCGGAGGCCTGAAAGAAAAACTGCTTGCTGCGAAAAATGCAGGAATACATACGGTACTTGTGCCGAAAGAAAATCTGGCAGATGTAGAAGAACTGTCAGTGGAGATTACGAAAGGACTGGAGATCATTCCGGTAGAGAGCATGAATGAGGTGCTGAAAACGGCACTTGTAAGATAAAGGAGGATCTTATGGTAATTAAAAATATTAATTTGGAAACTGTCTGTGGAATTACAAGTGTTCTGCCGGAAAATGACAAGCCGGAGATCGCATTTGCAGGGAAGTCAAATGTTGGTAAATCTTCATTGATCAATGCACTGATGAACCGGAAATCCTATGCAAGGATTTCGGCAACACCGGGAAAAACGCAGACGATCAACTTTTATAATATTAATGATGAAATGTATCTGGTAGATCTTCCCGGATATGGTTATGCGAAAGTATCCGAGCAGGAAAAAGCTCAGTGGGGAAAGCTGATCGAACGTTATCTGCATACATCCGGTCAGCTTCGGGCGGTTTTCCTTCTGATCGATATCCGTCATGCACCGTCTGCAAATGATAAGATGATGTATCATTGGATCGTAGAGCAGGGATATCAGCCGATCATCATTGCCACAAAATTAGACAAGATCAAAAGAAGCCAGGTACAGAAATGTATCAAGATCCTAAAAGAAGGACTGGAACTTGTTCCGGGAACAAAAGTGATTCCATTTTCTTCCCAGACAAAGCAGGGAAGGGATGAGATATGGGATCTGATCGAGACAGAATATCTGAATCAATCTGAGGAGGCATAAGCATGGAAAACAGACGCCCATACTGGCAGGTCGCAGTCAGCCTTTTATTCAGTATCCTTGCCACGGCAGCGTTTATTGTAATCGGGATCAGACTGATCGGATTTCTGATGCCGTTCGTGATCGGATGGATCGTTGCCAGTATTGCGACACCACTTGTAAACTGGTTGGAGAAGAGAATGAAGATTGTCAAAAAGCTGGGGTCGGCACTGATCGTGATCCTGGTACTGGCGGCAATCATTCTGGTCAGCTATTTTGCGGTCAGCCGTCTGGTGACGGAAGTGACGGGGCTGATCCGGGATTTCCCGGATCTGTATGAGCAGACAGAAACAGGGTTGGAAAAAATCGGTCAGACACTGTCGGGCGTCTTTGTGCGTCTCCCGGAAGGGATTCAGAACGGATGGACATCACTGGTTGAAAATCTGGACGATTATATGGGCAATCTGATGAGTAAGGTCAGTGAACCGACAGTTACGGCAGCAGGAAATGCAGCGAAAAAGGTTCCTTATATGCTGGTATCGTTTATTGTGATGATCATGTCGGCTTATTTTTTCATTGTGCAGAGAGAAGATGTCATTCACTGGATGAAAGGGATCGCACCAGAGGCTGTGACAAAAAGAATGGCTATGGTGATGGACAATCTGAAATATGCAGTGGGAGGTTATTTTAAAGCCCAATTTAAGATCATGGGGATTGTGTTCCTGATTCTGCTGGCAGGACTTGGGTTTTTAAAAATCCATTATTTTGTCCTGATCGCTTTTCTGATTGCATTTCTTGATTTCCTTCCATTTTTTGGAACGGGAACCGCTATGATCCCATGGGCGGTGTACGAAGTTTTTATGGGAGAATATAAGGTGGCGGCAGCATTGCTGATCATTTATGTGGTAACGCAGGCAGTACGGCAGTTGATCCAGCCCAAGCTGGTCGGTGACAGTGTGGGACTGAATCCACTGGTTACATTATTACTTTTATATATCGGATACCGGGTTGGCGGAGTGATCTGGATGATCCTTGCAGTGCCGGTCGGAATGGTAATCATTAATATGTGCCAGGCAGGAGCATTTGATTATATTTTTGATGATGTAAAGATTCTGACCAGGGGAATCCTGGGATTGCGGCAGGAGCAGCAGACAGAAAAAGAGCAGCTTGTGAAAGCAGAACAGCAGACAAAAAAGGAAGAATTGACTGAAGAGCAGAAAAAAGGAACGGAAAGTACAGGAAAATAAATAAGAATAGAAGAGAAAGAAAAAAGAAAGAGGATTGTGAGAATGAGTAAATATGACGTAATTATTATCGGAGCAGGACCGGGAGGGATTTTTGCAGCGTATGAGCTGATGCAGAAAGCCCCTGAACTGAAAGTGGCAGTTTTTGAAGCGGGAAATCCGCTGGAAAAAAGAAAATGTCCGATTGATGGCAAAAAGGTGAAAAGCTGTATCAACTGTAAGACCTGTGCGATCATGAGCGGATTTGGCGGAGCAGGAGCGTTCTCTGACGGAAAATATAATATTACGAACAGCTTCGGTGGTACACTTTATGAGTATATCGGAAAAGAAGAAGCCATCAGACTGATGGAATATGTAGATGATATCAATGTAGAATTTGGCGGGGCAGGAACAAAAATGTACTCCACTTCCGGTACACACATTAAAAAGCTGTGTATGCAGAATAAGCTGAATCTTCTGGATGCATCTGTACGTCATCTTGGAACAGATATCAATTATGTGGTACTTGAAAATCTGTATGCAAAATTAAAAGAAAAAGTGGAGTTCCGGTTTAACTGTCATGTAGACCGTCTTGAGATGAAAGAAGACGGATACTGTGTGGTTACTAAGGACGGAGAAGATGAATGTGAGAAATGTATTGTTTCCGTGGGAAGAAGCGGAAGTAAATGGATGGAGCAGGTATGTAAGGATCTGAAGATCCCGACGAAATCCAACCGTGTGGATATCGGAGTGCGTGTAGAACTTCCTGCCGTGATCTTCTCCCATCTTACCGATGAGCTTTATGAGAGTAAGATCGTATACCGTACGGAAAAATTTGAAGATAAAGTCAGAACTTTCTGTATGAATCCGAATGGAATCGTAGTAAATGAAAATACAAACGGAATTGTAACGGTTAATGGACATAGTTATGAAGATCCTGCAAAGCAGACGGAAAATACAAACTTTGCATTGCTTGTAGAAAAGCATTTCTCAGAACCGTTTAAGGACAGCAACGGATACGGTGAAAGTATTGCACGGCTTTCCAATATGCTTGGGGGAGGAGTCCTGGTACAGCGTTTCGGAGATCTGATCCGTGGAAGAAGAAGTACACCGGAGCGGATCGCCGAGAACTTTATGACACCGACCCTGTCTGCAGAGCCGGGAGATTTAAGTCTCGTTCTTCCAAAGCGTATCCTTGACGGAATTATTGAGATGATCTATGCACTGGACAAGATCGCACCGGGAACTGCAAATGATGATACACTGCTTTACGGAGTGGAAGTGAAATTCTACAATATGGAAGTACAGTTGGATGAACATCTTGAGACGCTGCATAAGGGGTTGTATGTGATCGGAGACGGAAGTGGAGTGACCCATTCTCTGTCTCATGCATCTGCAAGTGGAGTTTTTGTGGCAAGAGAGATCGCAGAGGAGAGTCGGTGTTAGAACATTTCCGGGAACATCAGTAAAAGCACTGGATCAGATCACGTTTGAAAGGAGATACTAAAATGAAGATAGAAAAAGTAGCAGTTCTCGGAGCAGGAGCAGTCGGCTCCTATGTGATCTGGGGACTCTCCCAGAAAAAAGAGATCCGGCTGGGTGTGATCGCAGAAGGTGAAAGGGCAGAACGTCTGAAAAAGGGATGCAGGATTAATGGAGTCACGTATAATCCCGAAGTATGGACACCGCAGGAGGCACAGGGGGTGGATCTGCTGGTTGTATGTCTGAAGTATGGTGCTTTACCGGAAGCAATGGGCAGCATCCGTACGGCAGGGGGAGAAAATACGACGGTAATGAGTCTGATGAACGGAGTGGACAGTGAAGAACTGATCGCTGCAGAGATCGGGGCTGCACCGGTATTGCCTTCCCTGATCAAGGTGGCATCCCATCAGGAAGAGGATGGATATCATTTTGATCCTGAGACAACGATTGGTATCATTTTCGGCGAGGGTGAAGCACCGTATCAGAGCGAACGGGTGCAGGCGATCGAAGAATTATTGAAAGATACGGGAATCCATTATCGTTCCACAGAACAGATTCAGGCAGAAATATGGAGCAAGTTCCGTCTGAACGTATGTAATAACCTTCCACAGGCAATCCTTGGTGCAGGTGTGGGATGCTACAGAGACAGTATCCACATGAAGGAGATCAGTAATGGACTCCGCAGAGAATTAGAAGCCGTGGCGAAGGCAAAGGGGATCGATCTGAAGGCAGCGGATGATTCATCCAGTCGTGGAAGTGAAGTTCCGCCAACTGCGAGATATTCTACCTTGCAGGATTTAGATGCGGGAAGACATACTGAGATCGATATGTTCTCAGGAGCATTGATGCGTATGGGAAAGGAACTGGGGATTGCAGTTCCGTATAATGAGTATACGTATCATATGATCAAAGCACTGGAAGAAAAAAATGACGGAAAATTTGATTATGGTGGGAAAAATGAAAAAGCCACCTGCTCAAAATAGGCAGATAGCTGAAGAAAAATGATAGTTCTGAAAGATCAGAGAAAGCGGTCGAGTTCTTTTTCGACTGCTTTTCTTTTTTTGGGCATTGGATGATCCAGGGACAGCCGACATCGTTTCCGAGAACCACCGGAATATCATGTTCCAAAGCGGCTTTGGCACAGTCGATGATTCCCTGAAAGACAACATTTTCATTATACTGTTCGACTTCCAGCAAATCTGCAGAGAACAGAAGTAATAGAGAATATGGAAGAAAATGAAAAAATGATTTTAAATTAAAAAGCTGTAAAACTTTGCGTTGAATTTTACAGCTTTTTGTGTATAATGTAAGTAGCAGAAAAATATGAAATCAAGGAAGGAGCTGAAAGAATATG
>OGRG01000430.1_pt1 | contig 38505 bp, 29 predicted proteins | sample 1553501 | NCBI WGS metagenome assembly OGRG01 (sample SAMEA2580018, study PRJEB22360) | human gut metagenome | biome: human gut; feature: human-associated habitat; material: faeces | place: Denmark | collected 2008/2010 | reverse complement strand
TTAAGTGTTTGTTTTTCAATTCACTCTATCTAATGGATTAAAATTTAAAATAAATTTAAAACAGTAACAACGGTAATAACCGCTTTATCCGTTGTTACTGTTTTATCCATTTCAACCGGTCGGACCATTATTTGATTACCAGCATATCCTTCATCTTTTCTTTGGGAATGGAAATGATGGTGTGGCCACAAGAGTAGGGACCGAGGATATATTGGGCATAAGTAAAATCGACCGTGTGGAGGGTAAGGTTGATGCAGGTGACATTATCCACTGTCGGAGCTTCGAAAGTGAAGCATTTGTCCGGATCTTTCAGATTAGCCTTTAAAAGGGCATTGATATCTGCTGCTTTGTCCAGGTTGAGGATATCTTTATTGGTTAAGAATTTCTGTGTCTTCACATCGTAATTTATAGCATAAAAATTGGTCATCCCATGGGCTCCTCCCAGCATTTCGTACGATAATACCCGGACACTGATGTAATTTTGGTCTGCCAGGAACACCGAATCTTCAATGATCAGTTCGTAGGGAGCTACTTGCTTGAAACCTGCAGAATCTAAACGGGCAATGTTCTCTTTAGCCTGTTCGATAAAGGCTGCATGAATACCGTTGATCAGCCCGTTGACCTCGTCGTTGAATTTGACACAGCTTTTTTCAGTTTCAGCATCTGTAGTCGAGAAAGCAGGACGGTCGATTTTGATGTCCCATTGTCCGGTCTTGTCGGTCAGATGGATTTGTTTAACATCCAGCTTAATCTCTTTTTTACAAGCCCCTAAAGCAAGGACTGCAAATACCAGGGTAAAAAGTTTTGTTTTCATCATTCTGTTTTTTGAAAATTAAAATTGCAATTTACGGTATATCGTAAATCGAATTTGCAAAGTTAACTTTTAACAGATGATCTCCTATTTTTTTATAAAAAATATAATCGAAAAATTCAAAACCCGATATGCCGGCGAAAATTGGATCAAATCACTTTTTTCTTCGGAGTCGTGGCAATAAAATCTTTGAGATAAAACGGTTCGAAGTAGGCGACATCGACAAATTCTTGCCGGCCGAACAGCTCCTCTGCAAGGGGGATCATGTGCTGGGCAGAGGTTTCTACTTGCCCCATAAAATGAGCATTAGGAGCGGTAAGGAGCATCCTGACTTTGTCGCTGCCATTTCCGAAAAAATAAATTTTATGTCCGGCCAATAAATCGGCAAACGAATTTTCGTCGACGATTTCTGCTTTGGTATCGATGACCTTTTGGTTGTTACGGTCGAAAAAAGCGGTATAGACTTCCATCCGGCGGGCGTCGATCATCGGGCAATACAGCGCTTCTTCCCGTATCCGTTCCGATACCGATAAGGCCAGTGCTTGTAAGGTCGGTACGGCGATCAGAGGTTTACCTGCTCCGAAACATACTCCTTTCGCCATAGATACTCCGATGCGTAATCCGGTATACGACCCCGGGCCCATACTGATCGCAACGGCATCCAGACAATGGGCATCCATGTGATTGTCTTTTAGGATTTCGTCGATGTAGGTGCCTAATAAAACCGAGTGGTTCAATCCCTCGTTATTTTCTTTCAAGGCAATCATTTTTCCGTCCCGGGCTAAGGCTACCGAGCAGACAGAAGTAGAGGTTTCTATATTTAAAATCAAAGCCATAATTAAAGTCGAATGTTTAAAGTCAAGAGCTAAAGATTATTTCCGGATAATTTGAATCTCCCCGCCCATTCCCAGTTTGATAATACTCGAGGGAGCTGCCGGGTTATGATCGTTGCGGCGATAATCTACGATATAGTCTACTGCATTTTTGATCTCCTCACTGATTTCCCCGAAAAAATGAGGGGAGGGTTCGCCGCTGATATTGGCCGAAGTCGAAACGATGGGTTTATTATAACGGAAAATTAAAGATCGGGTAAATTCTTCCCGCGTAATCCGGATACCGATCGTACCGTCTTCTGCGATCAGATTGGGTGCCAAACGTTTAGCACCCGGATAGATGATAGTTGTCGGTTTGTCGGCCACTTCGATCAAATCGAGGGCTATATCCGGGACGTCGGCATAGGAAGCTATTTTCCCTGCATCGTCCAACAATACAAGCATCGATTTGTTGTCGGCCCGTTTTTTGATGTCATAAATCCGTTTGACAGCTTCCGGATTAGTGGCGTCACAACCCAATCCCCAGATCGTATCGGTCGGATAAAGAATTACACCTCCGTTTTTCAGGATTCCCAGCGTTTTCCGGATTTCCTCTTTGAGTTTATCGTTCATATAATATAGATTTCAAAGGGCGAAAATACGAAGTTTTTCGTTTGTTTTTCGGCTATGAAGGGATTATTTTTCAGTTTGGTTGTGGAATAGTTGGTGGGTATCCGGAGGAAAATATATATTTACACTGTTTTTCTTAAAAAGTTGTTCGGTGGAAGGTGTGACATTGGATATGGAACGTTTCAGGCAAGGAGATAGCTTGATTTTCAAGACCGTTTTCGATGGTCTGTATCATTCGTTGTGCCTTTTTACCAACCGGTTTTTAAATAATCTGGATGCTTCAGAAGATATTGTGCAGGAAGCCTTTTGTGCACTTTGGAATCATCGGGAAGAAATGGAATCAGTTATACACATTAAATCTTTCCTTTATTCCGTGACCCGCAATACTGTCTTGAATTATATAAAACATCAAAAAATCAGGTTACGTTACGAGCAGAGTTTGCACGATTTAGAAGACAAAACTTTATTCGAATATTTCATTATAGAGGAAGAAGTGGAGCGGATATTGCTTAAAACCCAGGAAAATCTTCCGCCCAAATGTAAACGAATTTTCATTCTTGCCATACAAGGCAAAAACAATGATGAGATTGCCAAAGAACTGAATATTTCTGTCAATACCGTAAAAACTCAGAAAAAAATAGCCTACAGAACGCTCAAAGACTACATTTACGAAATCACCTGCCTGCTCTTTTTGCTTCAGAAATGAAGTTTTCTAAACAATTTTTTTTCATTTTTTCACCCACCATATCCGCTTAGTTGTATTACATAAAAAGCGGAAAGAAAATGAAATATTCGAAATACCCATTTTACATCTCACAACTGATAATAAAAAGCCTGAAAGGGCAATTGACGGAAGCCGAGCAAGAGGAGTTGGACCGTTGGTTAACAATAGAGGCAAATCGCGTGTTGTATCTTTCGTTATCCCGAAGAAATTTGGATGACAAGAAAAATCTGTATGGACAGTTACATCCGGAGCGGACTTGGGAACGCCTGGAAAAACGGCTGTATTTAAGAAAGAGATCTTATTTCCGGAACATAATCCGTTATGCTGCTGCTGTTTTGTTATTAGCTATGATCAGCACTGCCGTTTACCTGTATTGGAAACAGTCTCCTTCTGTTTCTATCCCCATGGTTTGGCAGACGGAACCGCTTCCGGGTTCAGCCAGGGCATTTTTGGTTTTTGCATCCGGAGAAACGGTAAATCTGGAAGATGAACGGAACTTCTCTCCACAACAAGATTCTGACGTCAGATTGGATAACAAAGACAACACCCTGACCATCAAATCCGGTCAACCGGCTTCGGTTGCCACGGAAGAGTATCAGACCCTTGTCGTGCCGAGGGGTGGGGAATACAAGCTCGTTCTTGAAGACGGAAGTCGCGTTTATCTGAATTCCAACACAAAGTTGCATTTTCCGTTGGTCTTTGCGGGCGAAAAGAGAGTTGTTCATTTAGAAGGAGAAGCCTATTTTGAAGTAGCTTTCGATTCTCTGAAACCTTTTATCGTAATGACCGGGGGAATGGAAGTCCAGGTATTAGGCACTAAATTCAATATCAAAGCATACACCGATGATCAGGCTATATTCACTACTCTTGTTTCCGGTTCTGTACAAATAAAGGAGCGTGAATCGGCGCATACTGCGCTGTTGCGTCCCGATGAACAATGTATTTATACTACCCACGATGGCCGGATGCGGATTCATACGGTCGACCCGCAAGTTTCTTTAGGATGGATACACGGGCGTTTTGTCTTTGAAAACGAGACATTGGAAGAAATATTAAAACAACTCGGACGTTGGTATGATGTGAAAATATTCTTCCGGGATCCTCAGGTTGCCGGCTATCGCTTTACCGGAAATGTAGGACGTTTCGACCAGATCTCTACCCTTCTCCGCATGATAGAGAAAGCCTACGATATTTCCTTTACTATTAGCGATGACACGGTGATAGTGTCTAAAAAATAGTGTGCGAATTAATACTAAACATTTTGAATTATGAAAAAAATCCGATTAACCATGAAGCTATTGTTATTCTTTAGCTTGGCCTTGGTGTTGAACACTTCGGCTATCCCGAGTAAGGCACAGCAGACGAAAGTGTCGCTGAACCTGAAGGACGAACAGTTGACCGAAGTATTAAAGCTGATACAACAGCAAAGCGGTTTCAACATTCTTTACAGTAATGAGCTGGTGAAAAACAATCGTATGGTAAGTCTTCGTATTGATAGTGACGATATTCACGAAGTTATGCGGGCTTGTCTGCAAGGGAACGCGCTGGACTATGAAATTCAAAACAACACCATCATTATCAAAGCACTTGCAGCCGCACCTCAGGTGCCGCAAGTAGTGAAAGTACGGGGGCATGTTATCGACGCCAAAACCGGACAACCTATGCCGGGGGTTACTGTTGTTGCCATGGACGGAGGCGGTGCCGTAACGGGTGCTGCTACCGATGCCGATGGGTTGTTCACTGTGAATTTGCCGGAAGATATTCGGGAACTGACCTTCACTTTCGTCGGTTATAAGTCCGTCACGCTTCCCGTCCAGACCGATAAAGAGATGACCGTACACCTGGAAGAGGAAGTCGCTGAGATGGACGAAGTTGTGGTGAACGGCTATTTCACCAAATCCAAAAACAGTTACACCGGTGCAGTAAAAACCATCACCAACGACCAATTGAAATCGGTTTCAAATACCAATATCATTGCAGCTATCAGCGCTCTGACTCCGGGATTGAACTTAGTGGAGCGTAGTGATCTCGGTTCTAATCCCAATCGCGTGCCTGAACTTTTATTACGTGGTATGAGTTCTTTCTCTTCCGGCACGCGTGTTGTGAACCAACCCACCATTATGCTGGACGGGGTGGAAATCAGTATGGAAGAATTATATGACCTCGACATGAACGAAATCGAGAACATCACCGTACTTAAAGATGCCTCCGCAACTGCTTTATACGGAAGCCGCGCCGCCAATGGTGTCATCGTTATCGAGCGTAAAAAACTGGCAGAGGGAAATATCCGGGTCAATTACAACCTTACCGGTAACGTCCAATTCCCTTACCTGAAAGATTACGATCTCTTGAATGCCCGGGAAAAACTGGAATATGAAAAACTTTCCGGACTTTATACCCCAGCCAAGGACCGTTGGGGCAGTGTGGATATGGATAAAGAACAATATCGTCTCGATCAGCTATACAACGAACGATACAAAGAAGTAGCCCGTGGAGTAGACAGCGACTGGCTTTCACAGCCTGCCCGCACGGCATTCTCCCATGACCATTCCTTGCGCATCTACGGAGGAGCGTCCAACATCCGTTACGAACTGTCCGGACGTTTCAACAATACGCAAGGAGTCATGAAAGACGACTATCGCCGCCGGTATGCTCTCGGGTTCAAATTGGAATACCACTTGCCCAACCAACTGACTTTCTCCAATCGTACCAACTACAACGAAACGGACACGAAAGATACCCCCTATGGCAGCTTCCGCAACTGGATCGACCAAAATCCTTATGACCGGATATACGATGAATACGGCAATCCCAACAGAAACCTCTCGTGGGACAACTGGAATCCGATGATAGACGCCAAATTGGGTAATTTCACATTGAATAGCAACAAAAGCATTACCAATACAACAGACATACGCTGGGATATCAATGATTTGTTCCGCATTACCGGTAACTTCAATATCGCCGTTTCTGAAGGCAACGGAGAAAAATACATATCGCCCGATTCCAAAGCATTCAAAGATGAGACGGATATCACCAAAAAAGGACGCTTGGAAATCAGCAACAGCCGCTCGGTGGACTGGGCGGGGAATATCAACGGCGCTTTCAATAAGCTGACGGAAAACAACAGTTTAATCAGTATGATTATCGGAGCGGAAATCCGCAAGAACAGAAGTGAGAACTCCTCTCTGAAAGCCGCTGGATTCTATGACGATGCTTTGAACTTCATAGGTCATGCCACCGGGTATCCGACAGACAGCAATAACAAACCTTTCGGGAATCAGGACCTCAGTACGGAAGTCGGCTTCTTTGCCAATGCTAACTATATGTATAACAATCGCTACTATGCCGATTTTGTATACCGTCTTTCCGGTTCCTCTAAATTTGGAAGCAACCAACGGTATGGGGAATTTTGGTCTGGGGGGCTCGGTTGGAACCTGCACAATGAAAATTTCCTGAAATTCGAGAAGTTGAATTTGTTGAAAATACGTGGTAGCGTGGGGTATACGGGTAAAGTCAATTTCGAGCCTTTCCAGTCTATCACCATGTACAAATACGAAAACACCTTGGAATATTTGCATGGTATCGGCGCCATTCCGCAAACCATCGGTAACGATGATTTGAAATGGGAGCGGGAATTTTCCTACAATATCGGTGCAGATATCAGCCTTTTCGATCGCAGGTTGAACGCCACCCTCGATTTTTATCTCAAAAGGACGAAAGACTTAGTGCTGGATGCCAGTATCGCTCCGTCTACCGGGGTGGTCAGTGGTAAACAAAACATCGGGGAGATGGAAAACAAAGGCTTCGAATTTTCTGTCGACGGGTTTATCATTCAGCGGAATGACGTATGGTGGCAATTGGGGATGAACGGTTCCACCAATAAAAACCGTATCCTGAAAATCAGTAATGCCTTGAAACGTCAGAATGAACTGAACAATGACGTGGCTCCAACCCGTCAGACTCCTGCTCCGCTGGCACAGTATGAAGAGGGCGAATCGACTTCCGCCCTGAAAGTCGTGCGGTCGGCAGGTATCGACCCGGCTACCGGACGCGAGGTGTTCATCAAATTGGACGGTACCCGCACTTTCACCTACTCGGCGGACGATAAAGTGGTTGTCGGCGATACCGACCCCCGTTTTTACGGCAATGTCTATACCAATGTTTTCTATAAAGGTTTCAGTCTTTATATTATGGGCTCTTTCAAATGCGGCGGTTATCTTTATAATGTGACCCGGGCCAGCCGTGTGGAAGGGACTACAGGGCGGACTAATGTGGATCGCCGTGCATTTGACAGCCGTTGGAAGGAGGTCGGCGATATTGCCCTGTATCGCAATATCACCGAACACAGCGTTCCACAGCAGACCGACCGTTTTGTGGAAAAAGAAAACGTGCTCACCATCACTTCCGTGAATCTTGGATACGAATTTCCGCAACGTATCTGTCAGAAGATGATGCTCCGAAATCTGCGCTTGGGCGTTAATCTGTCGGATATCCTGCGCTTTTCGAACGTGAAAGTCGAACGGGGGCTCGATTATCTCTACGGCAACGGATTTGAATTTACCTTAAGTACCACTTTCTAATTTCAGAATCATGAAACTCAATATAAAAAATATGATTTGCGGGCTTGGCCTCATGGTGTTGGCTACCTCGTGCGACAATTTTCTCGATGTACACCCCAAAGGAGAGATAGTCGGCAAAGACCTCCTCTCTGAACGCAAAGGTTTTGAAAACGCCCTTTACGGGGTTTATGCTTCCATGCGCAATGACAAAGCTTATGGCGCTTATATGACTTATTATGTCATGGATGTGCTGGCACAGTATTTCAATTGTCCGGGCAACAGTGACATTACGGACCTGTCTGCCTTCAAATACAAGGAGAATCCGGAAGTTACCAAGGTGTTTTCCGATATTTGGAGCACCATGTATCAGAATATCTCGTATGCCAACAATATTTTGGTTAATCTGGAAAACCAATCTCCCGAGACCCTTGAATTTTACGACATCTATAAAGGGGAGGCCTTAGGACTTCGTGCCTATATGCATTTCGACCTTCTGCGTCTCTATGCCGACCAGGCAACCGACGCCAAGACCCGCGGTATCGTTTATAATACGGCATTCTCTCTGAAACCGTCGGATATACTGCCCAAAACAAAAGTGTACGAGCGCATTATTGCAGACCTGCGTGCGGCTGAGAAATTGTTGGACAACGAAAAACTTTATGAGGCGGCTTCCCCGGAAGACGGTTTCTTTCTGGACCAGTCCATCCACTTTAATCTTCAGGCAGCGCGTGCCACGCTGGCCCGTGTATACCTCACTCAGGGGAATATCGACAGTGCTTTCTATTATGCCGATAAAGTCATCCGTGAAGGCGGTTTGGAATTAGTGGAAAAAACTGAAATCGCAGGGGATGTTATCGGTGCCCTTTCGCAAAAAGAAACCATTTTCGGGTTGTATGCCAAAGAGAGTTTTTACACCCGTACGAAAGAAGATTTGTATGACGCTGTTTCTTTCAAAAGTCTCGACCCGTGGAACGGTATCGCCACCGTGTATCAGCAGGGAGGCGGAGAAAACGATTATCGTTGGGCGGCCTGGTTCCAGACCATCAGCAATAACCTCCGGTTTGTCAAACTGACAGACCCTTATCAACTGAGTACCGGCAATAATCGTCCGGCTGGACAGATTCCGGGTGTTAACCTGATCCGGTTGCCGGAGATGTATTACATCGCTGCCGAATGTCTCTTGCGCAAAAATGATCCGAAAGCCGCCGATTATTTTAATGCCGTATTGGAAAGCCGCGGGCTTGTGGCATTGGATGACCGCATACCCGCCGAATCGCTGACCATAGAAAAAATTACACAAGAACGCTACAAGGAATTTGTCGGTGAAGGACAGACTTTTTTCAATATGAAGCGTCTTAACCTCGACATTCAGGCTATCACGGGCGAGATTCTCCCGGCCGCCAATAGTATCTATACGGTACCTGTCCCCGAGGAGGAATTCAACTATCGAAACGAAGTCTATGATGTTAAACAATAAAACAGAAAACCATGAAACATACGATATTTTTTCTATTCATCGGCTTGTGTATAGCCTCTTGCCATGAAACGGATTATCCGACTTTCGATGACTCGGTTATCGACATCTATTTCACCCAGGACTCCGTTAACTACTCTTTCGGTGTGACTCCGTTGAGTACCACAGAGCATGTGGTTGAGCTTCCGGTACGCATTATCGGGGCATCTGTGAAAGAGGTGGCCCGTAACTTTAAAATCGAGGTAGTAGATAAACGCACCAATGCCGAATCGCCTTTGCATTATACGGTGCCGGAACAACTCACCCTGGAGAAAGATTCCGTTAATGCCGTAGTGCCTGTTACCCTCAAACGCTCTGCCCTCGGAGACACCGAATGGACGGTAGCGTTCCGCCTGTTGCCGAACGATTATTTCAATCCCACGGCACAAACCGAGAAAGAAATCAGTTGCGAAGCCATCATCACTTTCAATAATGTTGTCAGCAAACCGAACTGGACGACGTGGAACGGAAGTTTTGGCTGGTCGGAAAGTAATATGGGGCCCTGGAATCCGGTGGTGTATGTCACTTTCATGGATTTTTTCCACCGGTTGGAAGAGACGTTGCCGGCAACCTATAGAGCGCTGGTGGAAAGATACGGAGAGAATTTGGATCAAAAATACAATACCGGTTGGAGAGAACAGGATTTCGGAGGTTGGGACTGGGATTTTAACTATGCTCTTCAGAAATACGTATGCGGCCCTATGTATGAATACTTTCAGGCACATCCGGAATTGGGTGTGACCACCTTTCCGAAGCCCAATGTATAATAACCGAAAAAGAAAAATATCATGAAAACATTGAAATATCTGTTCTTTATCCTTTGCTTGCCGCTGTTTGCCGGCTGTTTCGAAGATGAAACGACTGTGGATACGGTGCGCATTTCAGAAATCAGTATCGACACGCTGAAAATGCAGAAAGTCTACAACATTGACCAAAACGAGGAATTGCTTATTCCTACTGAAGGGTTGGTCAGCCAAAGCGAACGGCAATTGCCCCTTACGTATGAATGGGAGGTGAATTACAAATTTTATTCCGACTCCTCCGCACTTCGTTTTACGGGTAATGAATTGGGGTCGTTCCCGGCACGGTTGAAAATCAGCAACGAGCACGGCAGCAGTTTTTACGAATTTACCCTGAACATCAATTCCGCCTACGAAAAAGGTATCGCTATCCTGAGTGACAACTCCGAAGGTGAACCTTTGCTTTCCATTATGCGGGAATTGAGCGACAGGGAAATTGCCGAAGGGAAAAAGCGTTTTTTCACGACCAATTGCTTGGCGGTGAATAATCCGGGCGTGGAATTTCCACGCCAGCCCACCGACTTCAGACAACGGGACAAACAACTTTTTATCAGTTTTAAGGATAAGCCTTCCGTATATGCCTTGAACAGTAAAATGCTGAACGTGGAGAATATCATTACCGACGGCAATCCGGATTTCATTCCGGAGCGATTGCTTGTCGTGGATGGAACGGGTGCGGCGTCGCCTGTTATATCGGAAAGCCGTAAAATATATAAAATGGCCACATTGGAAGGATTGATTGTAAATTATGGCCGGCAAATGGCGTCTACCTACGATAAAAATGTGGTTTTGGCAAAAGGGTTAGGTTATCAGGATGCGATTATCTTTTGGGATATGGAAAAAGAGACTATTGTCGATTTCTACAATTATTACTATGAATATTCGGCTGCCGACCAAGGATTGGATTTCACAGGTCATTCTCCGATAGCGCTTTATGAGCGGGATGGAAATTATTTTACCATGATTACTTGCAAAGACGGTGTCTTTATGAAAACCTCTATTGCATATACCTGGACAATATGGAATAGCGATTACACCCAACAAAGTTTCGGACTATCCGATAATCAAGTGGTCATTAACGGTACTCCGGCACTCACTTCGGAAAGCCCTTATGTTTCCAACACGACCTACCAATGTTTGTTTTATGCTTCCGGCAATAAAATCTATCGTTGGTATTACAATACCGCCACTTCGTTCCCGACCGAACCTTGGCGCACGTTGGATGACTTGGAAGGGGCTGAAATTACCAGTCTTGCCGTCAGTCCGGATAACCAGCAGCTTTATGTTGGCGTCTATCAACCTCAGGCAAGTGGTTTGAACGGTTCGTTTTATCTGTTGAATTGCAACACCGGTAAAAACGAAGGAGATTCTCCCTATTTGAACGTGGCATACAAGCCCTTGAAAGTAGTTTATAAACCCCGGTAATTATTTTCTTATTGCGAACTGGAGAATGTGCCTTGAGAGGAAAAGTCTTTCGGCGCGTTCTCCTCTTTTTGAAACAATATCCATGAAAAAGACATTCATTTATCTCTTCATCCTGCTTTGTTTTGCTTGTCGGAACAAACAGGAGTATACTCTTTGCGGCACTCTCTATATGGACAGCAATACCGTTGTCGATATGCTCGGTATTCAGATGGAGGACACACTACTCTATGTTAAGGTGGATAGTGCCGGGTATTTTTCCACAACTATTCCTTTTCGGGAGGTGGTTTTTTGTAATCTCTTCGGCGTAGCTGTCACCGGGGAAGAGCGCTGGCAATTCGTGACTCCTGTCGCCCTGCAAGCCAATGCCTCCGTAGACCTTGATTTCCATCTTACCGGCGGCCAGACGTCCATCGGTGCTACAGATCCGGACAACCGGGCATTGCAGGCCTTCCGGGAATGGTCGCTCAACCAAAGCCGAACCCTTTGGAGCAATCCGCCTGCCGGAACGGAACTCGCTTCCCGCCTCGCCCGGTTTCCATGCGAAGTCCAACGTATTACCGAACGGGACCGGCTCGATTCAACGACTGCCGGTTACCTTTCCGCCTGGGCAAACATCGAATGTCTGAATCTTGCCCACGGATTGTTCCGCGACAGCATACCTGCAGCGCTCGCCTCCGCTTTGCCTGTCATCTCCCAGGCCCTGGATGTGCCTTATTGGAAACTGTTATACGGCAGTGACCTCTATATCAGCGAATACTTGCAACAAAACGCCCCGGAACCCGAAGACCAAATCCATCTCCTGCAAGAGCGGTTCCGCATTTCTTCCATCCGGGAAAACATCACCCGGAGAATCATCGAAGACTACATCCGCCGGCATCCTTATTCCGGGGAGCATCTGGCACGCCTCGACAAACTTTGCAGTGACCGACCCGATAAGGAACAACTTATCCGGAAATTTCGCGACAAACGTTATGCCTCTCCCGGTGCTCCCTTGCCCGATGCTGTATTTGAAGATAAGAACGGTCAGGAGCATCGTCTCACTGAATTTGCCGGCAAATATATCTACATTGATCTTTGGGCATCGTGGTGCGCTCCCTGTGTGGCGGAAGTCCCCCACCTCCAGAAATTGGAAAAGGATTTGAACCGTCGGGACATTGTATTTGTCAGCATTTCTTTGGATACCAAACGCGAAAACTGGGAAAAGCAAATGGAACAGCTCCATATGCACGGAAATCAATGGCTCGTCCGCGACGAGGCTTTCGCCGATATGATGAATGTCAAAGGCATTCCCCATTTCCTGCTCTATGGAAAAGACGGGACATTGCTGGATTATAAAACAGCCCGTCCTTCATCGGGTGACCTGCTGAAAAGCAGACTCGAGCATCTGCCTTGATTGTCTTTGCGGATTTAGATTCCGATTCATTGCCAAATATTCCGGGGAAAGGTATCAGGCATCTTTTTATACTAGATGCCTGATAAGTTCTTCCCGGTCGCCGTAAAGCATATCGATCATTGGAATTTCGATGAGAGAGTAGCAGCCCGGTTGCTGGCGTATGGTGGCACGGGCGGCCGATACCATGATTTGTGCCGTCAGGGCCGGGTTGTTGATGTGCATGTTGAATTCAAACAACTGGTTTTGCGTTTTACCGGATACCCCTTTCCGGGTGAGGTTCACGCCGTGCCCCATGTCGAGCAATGTGTCTACGTTTTCCACCTGCATCACGTGGGTTTCGTCATGGGCGAAATAGGGATCGTTTTTGATCTTTTGTGCAACTTCACCGAAGGGATATCCTTCCTGAAGTTCGATATATACCATTCTGCGATGAATCCCGGTTCCCGTGGGGATAGTCATAGACAGGGCGGCCTTTACTCCTTCGATTGCTTTAACGGCTACTGTATGTCCCATACTCATGCCCGGACCGAAGTTGGTATAAGTCAACCCCTTGGGTGCACAGGCTTCCAATAATGCGCGTATTACGGAATCCGTCCCCGGGTCCCAGCCGGCCGACATAATGGACACTGCATGGTGTTTGCGGGCCACTTCTCCCAAAGTGCGGTGTAAATCGACGGTTTGAGTGTGTATGTCGAAACTGTCTACCGTATTGATACCTAGCCGGAGGGCTTCGGTTGCATAGTGTTCCACGCTGCGGGTCGGGGTACATAAAATAGCTACCTGAACCCCTTCCAAATCCTGCAGATGGCTTACTACTTTGTATTTGTCCAATTCTGCCGGTACATCGGCGGCATTCCGGCGCACAACACCCACGATCTCGAAATCGGGAGCAACTTGAAGAGCTTCTATTACATATCTCCCGATATTGCCGTATCCGATAACGGCTGCTTTAATTTTCTCCATATATTTCTAATCTTAATAATCTGAATCTGTTTTATATCTCTTATACCGGCACGTCGAATTCCCGTAATGCACTGTTCAACGAGGTTTTCAGGTCGGTAGATGCTTTTCTTTTTCCGATGATCAGCGCACAAGGCACTTCGTATTCGCCGGCAGGAAATTGTTTTTTTCGGGAACCGGGGATCACGACGGACCGGGCCGGCACATAACCCTGGTATTCTATCGGTTCATTTCCCGTGACGTCGATGATCCTGGTCGAGGCGGTGATTACCGTATTCGCACCCAGTACGACTTCTTTTTCCAGATGGGCACCTTCCACAATAATACAACGCGAACCGATGAAGCAGTTGTCCTCGATAATTACCGGTGCTGCTTGTACCGGTTCCAATACTCCTCCGATCCCGACTCCTCCGCTAAGATGTACATTTTTCCCGATCTGAGCACACGAACCGACAGTCGCCCAGGTATCTACCATCGTTCCCGAATCGACATAAGCACCGATATTGACATAGGAAGGCATCATCACCACTCCCGGGGCGACATAGGCTCCATAGCGGGCGGCAGCCGGAGGAACTACCCGTACTCCTAATTCTGCATAATCTTGTTTGAGCCGGATCTTATCGTGATACTCGAATGGTCCCGTGGTCATGGTCGACATGGGTTGGGTTGGAAAATATAAGATAACCGCTTTTTTTACCCATTCGTTCACTTGCCAACCTTCGTCGGTTGGAGTAGCCGTGCGCAATTTCCCTTTGTCCAGTAACCCGATTACCTGATCGATAGCCGACCGGGTCTCTTCTTTCTTCAATAATTCCCGGTTCTCCCAGGCTGCTTCAATGATTTTTCTGATTGCTGTATACATTTCTAACTCGTTTTTTGTCGGACGAAAGTGCCTATGCCCAGGATGTCTCTGGAATTGCAAATTTCGCAATAATTTGTTGTACGACAAAAACTGTTCCCCGGATTGTTAATCGTCTAACCGATTTTTTCCACGATGTGTAGAATAAAACATAGACCGATAAAAAAATATATATACCTTTGTTCCTCACCGTACGTGTGTCGGAAAAGTTTAACTATTTAATGTGCTATGCTGAAAAAGATTCCTCATACTTATACGATTATTTTTTCAATTATTCTGATTTGTGCCGTTTTGTCCTGGATTATCCCGGCAGGAGAGTATAGTCGCCATACCGTCGAGGTCAATGGAACAACCCGGACGGTGATTGTCGACAATTCTTATCATGCGGTGGAATCGGCACCACAGACCTGGCAGGTATTTTCTTCTTTGTTGCAAGGATTTGAGAAGCAGGCCGGAATCATAGCCTTTTTACTGATTATCGGCGGGGCTTTTCAGATTATGAACAATAGCCGGGCGATCGATGTAGGGATTTTTTCTTTTTTGCGTTTTACACAGGGATTGGAACGGCATCGTTTTATGAAGCGGATCGGGGTGAACAACCTGGTGATCGCTATGATTATCTCCTTGTTCAGTATGTTCGGGGCTGTTTTCGGTATGAGCGAAGAAACGCTGGCTTTTGTGATTATCATTGTACCTTTGGCTATTTCGATGGGGTATGATTCGATTACCGGATTGTGTATGGTCTATGTTGCGGCCCACGTGGGATTTGCCGGAGCGATTCTGAATCCGTTTACCATCGGTATCGCTCAGGGACTTTCCGACTTACCTTTGTTTTCCGGTTTTGAATACCGCTTGTTTTGCTGGTTTTTGCTTACCGTGATTTTAGTTGCCTGTGTGTTGATCTATGCTGCCCGGGTGAAACGCCATCCGACCCTTTCCCCGATGTATCGGGCCGACGAATATTGGCGGAATCGCCGTAGCGAAAGTGGCGAAGAGGTTGCTTATACGGTCCCGGTGGCTTCTTATGTCGTGTATGGATTGATTGTCGTGTCTCTGATTATTTTTGCTGTCGTTTATCCGGTTACTACTTTTAGTTTGGGGAATGCTTCGGTCACTTTTTATGCTGTGCCGGTCGGTACGGTTTTGTTCGCTTTGTTCGGATGGTTGGGGTTACGGAAATCTTTTCATTTTTTCATCCTTTCTATCCTGGCTTTTACGGTCATCTTTCTGGTGATCGGAGTGATGGGGCATGGTTGGTACCTGCCCGAAATCTCGGCGATTTTCCTGGCGATGGGAGTGTTGTCGGGGTATGCTGCGGGCAAAGATGCCGACGGCATCATCAAATTGTTTCTCGAAGGAGCCAAAGATATCTTATCGGCGGCTATTGTGGTCGGGCTGGCCGGAGGTATCATCCAGATTTTGCAGGACGGGCGTATTATCGATCCTATATTACATGCCTTGGCTTCTCTGATGAACGAGGCCGGAAGAGTGGCTTCGGTTGGTGCGATGTATGTAATTCAGACGCTGATCAATATCATTATCCCTTCGGGATCGGCCAAAGCTGCTTTGACGATGCCGATTATGGCTCCCTTCTCGGATGTCATCGGTATTTCCCGGCAAGCTACAGTGATGGCTTTCCAGTTCGGTGATGGCTTTACCAATATGATCACGCCCACCTCCGCCGTATTGATCGGTGCTTTGGGAATCGCCCGCATTCCCTATGAGGTGTGGGTAAAATGGTTTGCCAAAATCCTCCTGTTGTTTGTCGTCCTGGGGTTTCTGTTACTGATACCCACAGTAGTCATGCAGTTGCCTGGGTTTTGAAAATCTTAAGCTTTAATGATGTATTTTTGTCTAAATAAATGCTGAAGTAAAAATGGAGAAATTTGCTGCAATAGATTTCGAGACAGCCAATTGGCAGCAGACCAGTGTTTGTTCGGTGGGGATCGTCGTGATGAACCGGGGGGTGATCGAAGACCGGTTTTACAGTCTGATTCATCCTGCACCGAATTTTTATTCCCGGCGTAATACAGCTATTCACGGTTTGAGTCGGGAGGATACCGAGGAAGCTCTGGCTTTTCCTACGGTATGGCGGGAAATTGCTCCGATGATTGAAGGGATACCTTTGGTGGCTCACAATAGCATGTTCGACGAGGGATGCCTGAAAGCTGTCTTTCGGCTTTACGAAATGGATTATCCCGGTTACTCCTTTTACTGTACCTACCGCCTTTCCCGGAAATTATTTAAAGGACTGGAAAACTATCAGTTGCATACCGTTTCTTCCTTTTGCGGATATGACCTGAAAAATCATCACCATGCCCTGGCCGATGCCGAGGCTGCAGCTGTCATTATGCAATCCATTTTGCAGCAATGTCCCGATTTATAGTAGAATTATTCAGTCGTACATTTGTACATTAATTAATAATTCGATAATTTATAACTTTGAAAAGGCATGGACAAAGCCCGATTTTTCTTTGGTTTCTTGAAGCCGTAAGTAACGTTCAGTCCCCATGCCTTTACACTGGCTTTTTCTATCACTGACGAACGGAGTGAGGAGTTCCGCCGGTCAGAGAAGGAAAGCCTTAGGGACCGTTCCAGACGACCCGGTCTGACGGTATAAAACCCGAAATCGGAATAGAAAGAAAAAATATACCTACGTTTAAGGTAAACATGTATATAAACACCTTCTTTTATACCAGTGTTTCTAGGGAAGGTGTTTGCCGGTATTATTTCCGGAGGCGTCTGTCAGCAAATGTCGGATAAAGTAGTTATGGCGCGGAAACTAGTAGCAGAGAAGGGCTTACAACTATCGGATCAGCTTTCGAACAATGCTTATTTTGAAGAAGTAGCCCGGCAATTCCAGCTATCGGGTCAAGAATTAACTCATTTATTCTGGGAGAAATGCAATCCTTCCGGGATATGGGTGGTTATATTGGCAATGGGTTTTTGTTCAAACCTATTTTTCTGGATATACGATAGATTAGCAATCCGGAAAATTCAGGCCCGGTTATGATGTCCGGCCAGTAGTTGCGGCAAATACTTTTGTAAAGCCGACATATCCGGATAGATCAAGTCAGCTCCGGCCTCTTGCAATTGTTTTTCAGGAATAGGCCCTGTATTCACGGCGATAGTGAAAACTCCAGCCGCTACACCGGCTTTTACCCCCAAAGGTGCATTTTCTATAATGAAAGCCTCGTCGGGCATAGCATGTGCTTTTTTCAGGCCTTTCAGGTAAGGTTCCGGATGGGGTTTTCCATGCTCGACATCGAAAGCAGTCACCAAAGTCGAAGCATCGACAAAACCGGCATATTCTTCGGTCAACCGTTTTAACAACGATTGTTGACCGGAACCGGTAACGACAACGGGCAATAAACCGTGCTCCCGGACGATCTTCAAAACCTCTTTGGCCCCTGGCATAGGCCTGGCCTCAGGCAACTCATTAAAATATTTACTTTTTAAGGTATATAGTTCTTCAATCTCCTGTTTAGTCGCTTGCCGATGATAGGTCCGCTCAAAAATCAAATTAATTGTCCATTCGGCTGTAGCTCCCTCATATTGATAAAATTCATCTCTTTCACAAGGGATCTTCCGGGAAGACAAAGCTCTATACCAAGCTAACGTATGATTCTTCATCGAATCGAATAATACGCCGTCCATATCGAAGAGTACAGCTTTCAACAGATGCCCTTTTTTTATCTCGACCATAATAAAACACAGTTCGATAGCAAAACGAAAAACAAACGAATTTGTTCGTTTAGTTTAGTATAAATAAAATCGTATTCCCCATTCTCTCCGACCAAATAATAAATTCAATCGACGGCAGGAACTTTATCTTCAGTCATAATCATCAATAAAAGAACAAATATATAAAAACTCGCTTACATACAGATGGCTTTGGAGAAAATAATGCAAAGTGTTTGAAATCGAAAGAAGTACATAGTTTTGTACCAGATCCTTCTATTAGTGGCTTTTGATCATTTTGAGGGAGGAGACAGGAGAACAAATTTGCTATGTCTGCTAATGCAAACTTAGTCACATGAGATGATACGAAAAAGGCGGATACACATCTATGTACCCGCCATGTTAAAAATCAATATATTGTTCCTGTTTACGGCAACACAATGTTGAAGTTAGGATCTGCCGGTTCGTAGGCACTACGGATAATATCTATAGCTTTGGTGTCTCCGGTAGTTTTCACCTTGTTCGTCTTATGCAAAGTTTGTAAATCCGTTCTGCCGAAGAACAGTTTGACGAAATCCATTTTCGCAATCTCCATGGTCAGGTCAGCTTTTTTATCCTGGCTGCCAAGGCGGTGATTCAACACCCCATTATTGAGCATCAGCATCACCTTCTCTTTCGTATCTGTGAAGTTAATGTTGATAACAGCTTCCTTTCCGCCAGCTTTCTCCCCGTTCAACTGGATGGCGCAGTAGTCGAGTAAAGTGCCCATATCCATCTGGGACAATACACCGTCATTGATGAGTTTTGATGTGTAAGGCACATTCTTCTTGAATAAATCTTGAGCCCCAGTCAAGTAGAAGTTACGCCACGGACCGCTTTCCGCCTGATAGCCTAATTGGGAATATGTGTCGGCCAACAACTGGCGTGCTTCTTTGTTTTCGGGTTCGGCAAAAACGAGATTATCCAGTAGCGTAGCTACCCAGCGGTATTCACCTTTGGTATACGAGGCCTTGGCCACTTCGAGCACTTTATCTGCACCACCTATAGCTTCTACATACTTGGCACCCAATTCCGAAGGGGGCAGCGGGTTAAGATGTGCCGGATTGCCATCGAACCAGCCGAAGTAAAGGTCATACTGCGCCTTGACGTTGTGGCTCAGCGTACCGTAGTAGCCACGGCAGTTGAACTGCGATGCCAGCGAAGCGGGGAGTTTCATCTCTTCGGCAATTTCATCAGGAGTCAGCCCACGGTTAGCCAAATGCAGGGTCTGGTCGTGCAGATAGCGATACATATCACGTTGAGCTTCCCAGTAGTTCACGATGCGTTCATTGCCCCAAGTAGGCCAGTGATGGGTGGAGAATGACACCTCCACCTGGTCTCCGTAACGTTCGATAGCCGTATCCACCGCCTTACTCCACAGCAGTCCGTTGCGCACTTTCGCACCACGCAACGTTTGCAGATTATGCATGTTGTGCGTCATATCTTCTGCCGTACAGAAGGCTTTCAATTGCGGAAGCCAAATCATGATTTCCACGGGAGCTTCTGTGTCAAGTACATAGACAAACTCCATCTCCACGCCGTCAATGGTATGTTTCTCTCCGGTGTTTGCTATTTCAATGGTAGGGCGGGCGATACCTTTGCTACCCGTTGACATACGCTGTCCCAGACCACAACCCAATGTACCTTTTTCACCCGGTTGCAATTGCAAACCATACATATAAGTGGCACGGCGGGTCATAGCCACTCCGGCCAGCACGTTTTCGTTTTGTGCCGAGGCCATGAAGCCTTTGGGAGCGATGATGTCGAAATCCTTTTTAGATGAAGCCTCCTTCACCGCAGCGATACCTCCGTAATGGTCGCCATGAGGGTGGGTGAAAATTACGCCTTGTACAGGTAGGTCTGCCACATGCTTCTTAATGAGGTCATAGCCCGCCTTGGCAGCGGCATCTGTAGTCGTCACGTCAATGATAATCCAACCATTGTCAGAACGGATGAAAGTCATGTTGGCTATGTCGAATCCTCTCACCTGGTAAAGTTTGTCGGGTATCACTTCAAACAGTCCGTTTATGCGGTTGAGTTGCGACTGTCTCCACAGACTCGGGTTGGCTGTCTGAGGAGTATTGCTCTTCAGAAAATCCCATTCTTCCACAGAATAAGAAACTTTGCCTTCTTTGTCCAGTACAGCGTTTCCATCGATACTTGCGATAAAGCCCCGGTTGGCATCTTCATAATCCTGACGGTCGTTGAAATTCAGTTCCGTCTTTACAGCTTCGTTGGCACGGATAGTGTGTTCCGTAGCCGATTTCTGTGCCAAAAGAACTGACGGAATAACTGTCAGTGAGAGCGCCATAGTCAATAACTTTTTGTTCATTGTCATCTGATTTGATTTCGATACAAAGTAACGGAGATTTTTCACGCTTGTAAATGTGCTTTTCTGTATTTCATTTGTATATTCGTACGATTATTGAGGATTAAATAGTTTATTGACCCTATTGGCATGTTTATTTGTATGATTCAGCCTATATTTACATTCGATAAATTACTTCAACGTTTGCAGTTGGGTAAAGAGGTGACTCCTTTCGTGATTTGGCGCGAAAATGACCTTTTCGGCACACACGATAATCCGGTAAAGATAGACATACCCTGTCTTTTTTTGTGTCTGGATGGAGAAATGCAATTGGATATCAACTTACAGTCCTATCGCTTCAACCGTGAACACCTGTTGTGTTTCATCGCCCCCTGTGCCTGTCGTATTGTAAGTCGTAGCCCCGGCTTCCGATGTGTGGGGCTGTTGCTTTCCAAATCTTTTTGGAGGCAGCTTGTTTTAGCAGAACGTACCTTGGGAAAGATTGCGATACGTGATGCTTTCATTGCCGTCAATGATGATGAGCACGGGCGGTTGACTCGCTTCTACGAGCTCCTATGTCTTTGCGCCGATGCTCCTGGTTTGAGAGATTCCGCAGATACTCTTTATCCGCTCATCCTGGGTATGTTCTGTCAAGTACGTAATATCTGTCGGCGGCTGGAAGACACTGCCACTCCCGCGTCGCACAGTGAGAAGATCTTTTATGATTTCCTCGATTTGCTACACACCCATTACCGTAAGCAACGGCGCGTATCATTTTATGCCGGCGAACTTTCACTGACACCCCGCCATCTTACTACTGTAATCCGACTGGTGAGCGGACGCAGTGCCGCACGGTGGATAGAGGAATACATTGTGCTCGAAGCACAGATTCTGTTGCGTAATTCACCAATGGCCATTAAGGAAATAGCCTACGAATTAGGGTTTAATGAACAATCACTTTTTTCCAAATATTTCAGTCGTGTTTCGGGTAGTTCCCCCGAAAGCTACCGTCGTTCTTCTACAGCATAGAGCATCCGGTTAGACCGGACGGTTTTAGTTTACTTTCTGGATTTTCAATAAAACCATTATCCAAAGCCAGTTGGATAATGGTTTTCTATCTGCAGTGATTTCCCCGGGTTGGCGGCTCCTTTCGTCGGTCGGTGGAGATACGAAGCGAATCAGCTGTATTATGAGATGGAGGTGACTGCCGGAATTTATAACCTGTGTTTTTATTCCGTGAAAGATACGCTTGGAAATGAGTTGTGGTGTGGAGTTACACGTTTCCGGATGAAAAAAGAAGGCGATAAGCTGATTAGCGAAGAGTTGGATACCCGGCAAAATGAATTGGGGATCGGGGAATGGCAATCGGTAGATCAAAATGAATTGCGGATAAAGATATGGGATAACGGTAATCCGGAAGAAGCCGGAACCGTACGTATTTATCGGCGCCTGAATGAGGAAGGATAAAAGTGACGGGGGTACAAACGTTCTAAATACGGAAAAAAGGCACTAAATAATTTTTTTAATCCTTTGAAAGGGTTAAATTTGTTCGTTTTTTCAAACAAACAGTTACAGTTAAATATATAAATTATGGCAGAAAAAGAAAATTGTAAGCTTTTCAGTGAGTTTGCGCCGAACACGATGCAAGAGTGGATCGACAAAGTCACTGTCGACCTGAAAGGGGCCGATTTCAATAAAAAGCTTGTATGGAGAACCAATGAGGGTTTTAATGTTCAGCCGATGTACCGGTTGGAGAATATGCAGGATCTGAAAAATCTGGATTGTCTACCCGGCGAATTCCCGTTTGTGAGAGGTAACAAAAAAGATAACAACGATTGGTATGTACGTCAGGACATCGTTGTGGAAGATCTGGCTGAAGCAAATAAAAAAGCATTGGATGTATTGAATCGCGGTGTGGACTCACTGGGTTTTGTACTGAATGGATGCCAGGAATTTACCAAAGCAGATATGGAAGTCCTCCTGAAAGACATCTGCCTGGAATGTGTGGAAATCAACTTTGTCGCCGGATGTAAAAAAGGAAGTATCCTGGATGCATTTAAGGCTGTTGTGGAAGAAAGAGGTATTGCACCTGAAAAAATACAGGGGGGAATCAATGTCGATCCGTTGACCGCTCTCACCCGGAAAGGAAAGAACTGTTGCGACAAACCTTTCGAAAACGTAAAAGTAAATCTTGAAAAAATGGCTGCCTACAAAAACTTCAAGACCATTGAAGTAGGTGGATATGTTTTCAATAACTCAGGATCTTCTATCGTTCAGGAGTTGGGATTCTCACTGGCTGCCGGTGTTGAATATCTGGACAAACTGACGGATGCAGGAATGAAGATCGATGAAGTGGCTCCGAAAATCCGTTTCCACTTCGCTACCGGTTCCAAGTATTTCATGGAGATCGCTAAATTGCGGGCTGCCCGTTACTTGTGGGCTCACATCGTGAAAGCCTACAATCCGTCTTGCGATTGCAAATGTAAGATGAATATCCATGCAGAAACTTCTGAATGGAATAAAACCGTATACGATCCGAACGTAAATATGCTGCGTACTCAGACCGAAACGATGTCGGCCGTATTGGGCGGTGTCGATTCGTTCACCGTTCATCCGTTCGACGATACCTTCGAATGTCATCCCTCCGACGTGGCGGAACGTGTTGCCCGCAACCAGCAGTTGTTGCTGAAAGAAGAGTCGCACTTTGCCAAGATCGTCGATGTTGCCGGCGGTTCATATTATATCGAGGAACTGACCCAGAATATTGCTGAAGCTGCCTGGAAATTATTCCTGGAAACTCAGGAGCAGGGAGGGTATATCGAGGCATTGAAGAAAGGATTTGTTCAGGCTGCTGTGAAAGCTACCGCCCAGGCTCGTGACCTGGCTATCGCTCAGCGTAAAGAAAACTTTGTGGGTGTTAACCAGTTCCCTAACTTCAACGAAAAGATCGATCGTCAGCTGTGTGCCTGCATCTTCGAACCCGAAGACGAAACTGCCGAAGGCGCTGAAATCGAAACCCTGAAACCTTACCGCGGACCGGCTGCATTCGAGGCGATGCGCCTGAAAACCGATGCTTTCTCGGCTAAAAACGGTCGTCCGGTCGTCTATATGTTTCCGATGGGTAATCTGGCTATGCGTAAAGCACGGGCTCAGTTTGCATGTAACTTCTTCGCTTGTGCCGGATTTGAAGTAAAAGATAACAATGGCTTCAAGACGGTCGATGAAGGGGTTCAGGCGTGTCTGGACAATAAAGCCGCTATCGTTGTGCTGTGTAGCTCCGACGATGAATATGCCGGATTTGCACCCGAAGCTTTCGAAAAACTGAAAGACAAGGCTATTGTTGTGGTTGCCGGTAATCCTGAAAGCCGTCCGGAACTGGAAGCCAAAGGATTGATGAACTATATCCACGTGAAGAACAATGTACTGGAAGAACTGAAAGGCTACCAGGTAAAATTAGGTATTAAATAAAGTAACGGGTAACTCTGTAACTTTTTAACTATTGAAACATGAAACCGAATTTTAAAGATATAAATATTAAAGCGTCTGAAAAGGCTTCCATGAGCGCCGCTGAATGGGAAAAAGCCAACCACATCGCTAAAAACTGGACGACCCCTGAGTTGATTCCGGTGAAACCGGTATATACTGCCGATGATTTGAAAGGTATGGAACATCTGGATTATGTTGCCGGTATTCCTCCTTATTTGCGTGGACCGTATTCTGCCATGTATCCTTTGCGTCCCTGGACGATCCGTCAGTATGCCGGATTCTCTACCGCTGAAGAATCGAATGCTTTCTATCGCCGCAATCTGGCTGCCGGACAGAAAGGTTTGTCTGTAGCGTTCGACTTGGCTACTCACCGTGGATACGACTCCGACCACCCGCGTGTGATCGGTGATGTCGGGAAAGCCGGTGTGGCTGTCGATTCTATCCTGGATATGAAGATTTTGTTCGACCAGATTCCTTTGGATAAGATGTCCGTATCTATGACCATGAACGGGGCCGTGCTTCCGGTGCTGGCTTTCTATATTGTTGCCGGATTGGAACAAGGGGCTACCCTGGAGCAGCTGTCCGGAACCATTCAGAACGATATCCTGAAAGAATTTATGGTGCGTAATACCTATATTTACCCGCCGAAATTCTCGATGAAGATCATCGCCGATATCTTCGAATATACGTCCAAGAATATGCCGAAGTTCAACTCTATCTCTATTTCCGGTTATCACATGCAGGAAGCAGGTGCTACCGCCGATATCGAGTTGGCATATACCCTGGCCGACGGTTTGGAATATCTGCGTGCCGGAGTAAACGCCGGAATGGATATCGATGCTTTCGCTCCGCGTCTGTCCTTCTTCTGGGCTATCGGTACCAACCATTTTATGGAAATTGCTAAAATGCGTGCCGGTCGTCTGTTGTGGGCTAAGATTGTTAAACAATTCAATCCGAAAAATCCGAAATCCCTGGCTTTGCGTACACACTCCCAGACTTCCGGTTGGTCACTGACCGAACAGGATCCGTTCAATAACGTAGGACGTACCTGTATCGAGGCTATGGGGGCTGCTCTGGGACATACACAGTCATTGCATACCAATGCTTTGGATGAGGCTATTGCATTGCCGACCGACTTTTCTGCCCGTATTGCCCGTAATACTCAGATTTATATCCAGGAAGAATCTACCATTTGTAAGGCTGTCGACCCATGGGCCGGTTCTTACTATGTAGAAAACCTGACCAACGAATTGGTACACAAAGCCTGGGCACATATCCAGGAAATTGAAAAACTGGGTGGTATGGCTGCTGCTATCGAATCGGGTATTCCGAAACTCCGTATCGAAGAAGCTGCTGCCCGTACACAGGCTCGTATCGATAGTGGCGAACAGACTATCGTGGGTGTAAATAAATATCGTCTGGAAAAAGAAGATCCGATCGATATCCTCGAGATCGATAATACCAGCGTACGTGAAGCTCAGATCGCCCGTCTGAAAAAACTGAAAGCCGAACGTAATCAGGCTGAAGTAGACGCTGCTCTGGACGCTATCACCAAATGTGTCGAAACCGGCGAAGGTAATTTGCTGGAATTGGCTGTAGATGCTGCTAAGAAACGCGCTTCTCTGGGAGAAATCTCCTATGCATGTGAAAAAGTTGTCGGACGTTATAAAGCTGTTATCAGAACCGTGAGTGGAGTATATTCAAGTGTTGCCGGCGAAGATGCCGACTTCAAGAAAGCAAAGGCAATGACCGATGAGTTTGCCGAACTGACCGGACGCCGTCCGCGTATCATGATCGCTAAAATGGGCCAGGACGGTCACGACCGGGGAGCCAAAGTGGTTGCCACCGGTTATGCCGATATGGGCTTCGATGTCGATATGGGACCTTTGTTCCAGACACCGGAAGAAACGGCTAAACAAGCTGTTGAAAACGATGTGCATGTCGTTGGTGTTTCTTCTCTGGCTGCCGGACACAAAACGCTGGTACCAGCCGTTATCGCCGAATTGAAAAAATTAGGCCGGGAAGATATCCTCGTATATGTGGGTGGTGTAATTCCTCACCAGGATTATCAATTCCTGTTCGATGCCGGTGCAATTGCCGTATTCGGACCCGGTACGAAAGTATCGAAGAGCGCTATCCAGGTCATGGAAATTTTGCTTCAACTGGCCAGGAAGTAAAAATATTATCCGATGATAAAGAAACGGCTGCCGGGGTTCCGGCGGCCGTTTTGTATTATCATGGCTCCTGTTGTTTTCGGTTCGGTAAAATCAATCAAACCAGTTTGTTGTTTTTGCTCTCACCTTTCACTATATTTGTATACTGAAACAAAGGTCAGAGGAATTATAGATACCTTATTTTAATTGGGATTATGGAAAAGTTCAGGAATTATGTAGGGTTGGTTCTTTGTCTGTGTGTGGTGGCCACGGTGTCGACGGCGCAGCGCAAAGTGGAAACGGTGGCAGAGAAAGTCATGCTGTTTATCGACGGAGCACAGGTAACCCGTACTAAACGGGTGGACATCCCGGCTGGCAATTCGGCTTTACTGTTTACCGGTCTTTCACCTTATCTCGATGCCCGGAGTATGCAGGTGAGTGCGAAGGGAAAACTGACGATCACGAATGTGAATCTGCAATATAATTTCCTGGACAGTGTGGCGGTAGGGCGTAAGCAGGAGCAGTTGCAGCAGACTTTGAAAAAAATAGAAAAACAACAGGAAGAACGGAAAGCGGCTCTTGCTGTCGTGAAGGCGGGGCAGGAGGTATTGAAAAACAATTGTACGATAGGTGGTAAAAGCAATGCGTTGACTATGGCGACTGTCCGGGAAGCGACCGCTTATTTCACCGAACGGATGAAAGCGCTCACTGCCGAAGAATTGACTATTGGCGGGCAGCTGGAAGAACTGTCCGGGCGGCATCGGCAGGTGTCCCGGGAATTGGCCCAGGTGAAAGGGAAGGACTTGAAACGTACCGGGGAAATCCTGGTGGGTATTCATGCTCCGGCTGCCTGTACCGTAACCTTTACCTTGAGCTATTATGTTAAAAATGCCGGTTGGTTTCCTTCCTACGACATTCGTTCGGAGAGTCTGACCGAACCACTTTCCATTACTTATAAAGCGAATATCTTTCAACATACGGGCGAAGCATGGAAAAATGTCGCTTTGTCGCTCTCTTCCTCCAGTCCCTCAACGGGGAATGTGGCTCCCCGGCTGTTGCCTTATCGGCTGAATTATGGATGGGCGGCACCGGTCTATCGCGATGAAATGAATGGAAATAACGTATCGGGTATTGTTTCGGATGCCATTACCCATGAACCCTTGATCGGAGCTACGGTTAAAATTCCGGGTACTACTATCGGTTGCGCTACGGATGTCGACGGCCGTTATTCGTTGACGATGCCCGAGGGACAACACCGGTTGGAATTTGCGTATATCGGCTATACTTCGCGGACGGTTGATGTGCGTAGCAATACGTTGCATGTTGTCTTGGATCCTGATACGCAAAGTTTGGAGGAAGTGGTGGTTGCCGGTCATGGCTCTCCCCGGAAAGTCCGGAAAAACACTCTGGCTCTTAGGGCTACCGCGCCTGTGGAAGAGGTAGTTGCCGAAGAGGAGGCGGGGAGCATACCGATTGAAGTAGAACAAACCCGGCAACCGACAGGTTATGAGTTCGGGATTAAGATGCCCTATACGGTTTTATCGGACAATAAGCCTATTGTGGCAGAGATAGGCCGCTATGAACTGCCGGTCTCTTATGTCTACCGGTGTACTCCGAAAATCGATAAAGATGCCTTTCTGATGGCACAGGTTACCGATTGGAGCAAGCTTAACCTGTTGGATGGAGAAGCCAACATTTATTTCGAAGGCACGTTCATCGGTAAATCGGTGCTCGATGTGAATACGGCCGGGGATACGCTTTCGTTTTCTCTCGGACGCGACCGGCAGATTGCCGTACAGCGCACGAAAGAGCATGAATATACCTCGCGGAAACTGATGGGAGCTATGCAGACACAGACGATAGGTTGGAAAATATCCGTTCGGAATAATCGTCCGCAGGCGGTTGATCTGACTCTTTACGATCAGTTGCCCGTCTCCGCCAACAGCAGCATTACCGTGACTGCCGAAGAGGTGAGCGGTGGCAAAGTGGACGGCGATACCGGTATCGTTACCTGGCCGTTGACCTTGCAACCCGGCGAACAGCGCGATCTTATCCTGCGTTATAAGGTGAAATATCCGAAAGACAGACGGTTGGAGGTAGAATAAACGGACCGATGGCAGAAGAACAGGAAAAAAATATTATCCGTTTATTGGCGAAAGGCGACGAAGAAGCGATGGGCATTTTATTCCGTAGTTATCATCGGCTTCTTTGGAAGCCTGTCTTTTCGGGGCGGAGCGGCACTTAAAACCATGAGGGAGGCCGGAAAACGCTATTTTGAAGATTTCAAAAATTCTATTTCTTGTTTTTTGCTGTCTTTTCTGACTATTCGGCTTGTCGGGGCGGCCATTATTCATGCCACCTATTGCAGGTGATTTGCAGGTCTGGAACCTCTCAGGATAGGGATTAACCCTTATTCATCTCCGATTCACCTCCTATACAACAACGTCGGGAATAAGGAGTGAATAGGCTATGAATAGGAGATGTAACGTTTGTATTGCCTGTCTTCACCCTGTTTGGTAAATTTTCTTCTGTTTTTTGTCACCTATTTGGGATGTTTTAGAATATAAATAGAAGTGTTTATATATGTTACCCTGACTGTACGTTTATAAGTGTAAATATGTATATAACTGCCCAAAACAATAGATTAGATTTTATTAAGTCTACAGGAAAAAGTGGTTATCCGGAAAGGTGACCGCTTTTTTGTCGGTATCCCGGTGACAATTGTTTTTGGGTGTGGAGATTTTACCCAAATCTGTAGAACGAATAGGGGAATTTTCCATATAATAAATGTAAATAGAGTATAACTATTCTGTTTTATGATTTTTAAGTAATTGATTAATAATGATTTGTTTTACGCTCCCTTTTGCTGCGAAATTTTCGGCATAAGTTTTTCATATTGTTTTACGAACGCGGTTAGAAATAAGAGTTCGACAACATAATTATTAACAATTAAATTTGAATGTCATGAAAAATTTAGTAAAAAGCGCATTTGTAGCATTGGTTGTATGTGTATTTGCTATTCCGGCATCTGCTGAAAGTCTGATGATCGCTCCCGTAAATGTACAGGATACTGTGGTGAAAAAGGATACCGTGGTGAAAGAAGAAGCTCCGATGCTATTGGCTCAGGAAAAAGTGACTTATACGAAAATAGAGGTAGCTGAAGTACCTGAAAAAGTGGCTGCTGCAGTAACGGCAAAATATGAAGGTTATACGACCAAAGAGGCAGCAAAAGGTTCTGATAACAGTTATAAACTGATTATAGAAAAAGGAGATTCCACATTGACCGTTTATTTCAATGAGGCCGGTGAATTTCTGAAAGAAGAAGCTCCTCAAAAAGAAGGTACTGCCTTGGTTTAGTCCTATCCGAATAGGCTCGATAAGCAAAGAATTGTCCTGAAAGGGTCTACCTCGAACTTTCAGGACAATTTTTTATATGAAGAATCATTTTTTTACTTATGAAAACGTTTTAAACGTTTTTTGGTGTATCTTTGTGCGCCTAAAAAAATACTTATGGATTACGGGATTGTCATTGAAAAAATACACCAGGAATTGAAAGCCTATTGGGGAAAAGGAAAGGTGGCGGATTATATACCGGCTTTAGCGGAAGTAGAGCCGAAACGATATGGAATAGCTATCGAGACATTGGACGGACACTCTTTTCAGGTAGGAGATGCGGATATTCGTTTTTCTATTCAGAGTATCTCTAAAGTATTCGCATTAGCCATGGTAACCCGCCATTTGGGTGATCGTATCTGGAAGTTCGTCGGACGTGAGCCTTCGGGGAACCCTTTTAATTCGCTTGTACAGTTGGAATATGAACATGGTATTCCGCGTAATCCTTTTATCAATGCCGGGGCTCTGGTGGTCACCGATCGTTTGATGAGTCTTTATGAACAGCCTAAAGATGCTATTCTCCAATTTGTCAGAAGTATATGTGCCAATGACGATATCTACTATGATAAACACATTGCCCGCTCGGAACGTGAACATGCGGACCGGAACATGGCTTTGGGCTATCTGATGAAAAGCTTCGGTAATATGGAAAATGATGTGGAAGATGTGGTGGATGTATACTGCCATCAATGCGCCATTGCTATGAATTGCAAGGAGCTGACCAGAGCTTTTTTATTTTTAGCAAACCATGGAGTGAATCCTTTTAATCAGGAAAAAATTCTGACGGTCAGTCAATCCAAACGTCTGGGGGCCTTAATGTTGACTTGTGGTTTCTACGACGAATCGGGAGATTTTGCTTTTCGGGCAGGACTACCTGGGAAAAGTGGAGTCGGGGGAGGAGTGGCTGCCTATATTCCGGGTAATTTAGCCATTACGGTGTGGAGTCCCGAATTGAACCGGCATGGAAATTCACTTATCGGTATGGAAACTTTGGAGCGGTTTACGACGGATATTAATAATTCTATTTTTTAATACCGGGGGGCTTGACTGAAAGAAATACGAATCCCCAAAAGTTTATTGTAAAACTTTTGGGGATAATATCATTAAATTATTCGTTGATAATTTCAACTTCGTCGACGATCAACTCGCTTCCTCCTGCTCCGCAGAACTTGTCTCCATCTTTACTCGAGGAGAAAATAACCGCAAAACGATATTTTTGGGCAGGATTATACTGCTGTTTGTAGTCCAGGGTTAAATCAAATTCCTTGAAACTATCTTGCTGGCCGGTGATCAGCTGAGCAATAGCGACTATTTTATCTGAATTGAAAATGGTTTCACCATTGAGGAATTCTGTGTAATTATCTACTTCGTATAAAACAGCACTCAAAGCGCCTTGGTCGGTTTTTTCCGGGTCTAATTCGGCTTTGTTGGAATTATTTTTCGGGTCTTTACAATAATAGTACTTTTCTCCGGGTTTGTATTTATAATATCCTTTAACCCTGATCGGTTTCTGAAAATAAGGAATACCGAATTGGGTACTATTCAACGTATTTTTGGTATCGACCTCAAAGTCACCTAAGAATAAAGAACCGGAAGTAATTACCGGAATAGGGGGAAAACCAAGTATACTTTCTTTACCTGTTGTATAGGCAGTCGAGATCTTGGCTGCTTTCCCGCTTTGGCCTTCTGTTACCGGGGCAACAATCGCTCCGCCATCGTATAATCCGGGGAATATCTTGATTAAAGATATCCCTTTATTTGAAGTGGCCCATTGGCCTTCCGGTTTATAAAAATCATTGCCTTCGGAAACCCAATTTTCAAACGTTGCTTTGGGAACGGATTGACCTATTTTAAATCTTGCCCGATATTGACGGGTTTTCTGATAATTTTCCGATACGACATTGAAATAGACAAATTCCGTATCGTCTCCTTGATCGATGGCTTTCGAAAAATCGACTACTTCTCCCGAAACAGGTTTCACGATAGCGCCTTTAGAGAGTTCGATAATAGGAGTCAATTGTAGTTTTGAAAGGTCGGCATCCGGTTTGACGTAAAATACGATTTCATATTTATAATTTTCGTATTTGATTTCCGGCTGGGACAAGACCATATCGTTATCGAAGATCATCTTCAGGATTTCCGGCTGATCGTTCATCGTTTGCCGGCCTTTGAAATTCAGGTCGACGGTCAGATCGGTATTTTGGAGTTTCAACTGGAACTGGATGGCTCCTCCTCCGATACTTCCGTTTCCATTGGCGGTCATTTCTCCTAACTTACTTAAAGTAACCTTTTTATTGGTAATTTTGAAATAGATATTATGATCTGCTGCTTTGGTGAAGTTACTGTCTACAGGGATAGAATCGATTTCAATAGAACCGATCGTATTTTTGCCAATCTTGTAATTGATATTACTGGTTTTTAATTTGACATAATCTTTACCTTGTGGGAAAAAGTTAATGGTTTGATCGGAGGTATCTTTGGCAGATTCATAAGTTAAAAATAAGTCAGCATTGTATAGCCCTTCGATTTCTTTAGCCAGATTGACCTCTGGAGGAGTCGGGGTCGGAGTGTCGTTATCATCGTCGTCACTACAAGCTGTGAAAAACCCCAATGAACAAATCAGGGTGAATAAAAATAATTTTTTCATACAATTTAATTTACTGTTTGTGTTTATTTCTTCAGATTAGGAAAATAAACGGTTAAAGTCTTCGATAAGTTGTTCCCGGCGCTGTCTTTAACAGTTAATATGAATTTATGAGGTCCCGGATTTTCGAATCCTCCTAATAACGGCATGAACTGAGAGACATCGAAAGTAGTTTCAGTACTGCCTTTTATTTTTTTATCTTTCGATAGCAAACCAAATCCGATCAAGGTTTGGGCTAGTTCCTCGGAAGCCGGATTGGCCAAATCGAATTCTTTCGGTAGGTTTACTGCATTTAGAACATCTTCTGTCAATACCGGCGATTCTATTTTAACGATCAGATTTTCGATTCCTTTCTCTGTTGCAATATTTACTATAACTTCTGCTGTATTGTCTTTGTTTGTTACATTGAAAGTCTGATCGATGTTGAATCCTCGCCCTTCGATTGTGACGGGGGCGTTGTCGTCATCGTCGCTACAAGCTACAAAATTCAGCGTTAAAAACGCCATTAAGAGAAATACTAAATTCTTTTTCATCATCTGTTTTTATTAATGTTATTTTCTGATAATTAGAGAAGAAGATAAACGGACGTTTAAATTTGTAAAAAATGAACTGAAAGAAAAAAGTGACTAGATACACTGATACGAAAGCTAGTGATAAAATCAAATAATTTGTAATTCTATCTCTGAAATTGATATAATTTGAATATTAACCATTTACGTATTTGAAATGTTAATTTTATTATTTAACACACATATTTTATTAATTTTGCACGATTTTTGCTATTAACTATACTCATGTAAAAAAAGGAAAAAATAAACGACGATTAAAACGTCCGTATTTATTAGTCGTTAGCTTCGGAATATTTAAAAAAATGAAAAATTGATTATGAAAAAACTGATTTTATTTTTGTTTGTAGCGTTGTTTTCGCTAGGTTTTGTTGCTTGCAAGGATGACGATAATTCGCTTCCGATAGAGGAAAAGATTGCAGGGTCTTACAAGGGAACCTTGGATATTATGATGTATAGTGACGGTACATCTGACGGTGTAGAAATTGCAAAGAATTTTCCTCAGAAGGTATACCTTTATAAGGTAAATGATGAAACCATAAAGATGGAGTTGAAGAATCTGAGTGTTATTGGCTTGGATTTTGGTACCATTGCAATTGACGAAGCTGTGGTTATTGAAAACGGGGATTCGTATTCTTTTACCGGAGAACAAGAACTGGATTTAACCGATAAAAACTTAGGAAAATGTAATGTGAAAGTTGTCGGTGAAGTAAAGAATGACAAAATGATTCTAAATATAGAAGTAGCTGTTCCTGCTCCCTTGAATCAAACAGTTAAGGTTACTTTCGCAGGTAATCGACTGACCGGAGGGGAAAGTACTGCAGCTGACATTACTGCCTTTACGTTTGCCGAAGGAATGGGGGGTAATTCTGCTGTGATTATACAACCGCAGATTAATGGTACTGATATTACTTTTATGGTAGCTGACACGACCGGAACGGAGACATTGAAAACTTTGATTCCTACAATAGCTGTTTCAGAAAAGGCTACTGTTATGCCAGCTAGTGGTGTGGCTCAGGATTTTTCAGGTAAAGTAACTTATACCGTTATTGCAGAAGATGGTACGCAGCAAGTATATACCGTTTCAATCGTTCAGACCATGTCCTACTATGATTTTGAATCCTGGGTTTTCCATAGTGCCGAAGCAACGGATGATGAAGGAAATATAGTTCCTAGTGATTTGGATTATTACGATCCTGCCGGATGGGCGACTAGCAATTCAGCTTTGGTGCTTTTGAAAGGACTCTTGTCGGCTTGTCCGATGGATGCTGTCGGAGTTGGGGAGGCAGATGGACGTAGTGGTAAGGGAGCAAGACTTGTTTCAAATGACAGCAAGGGTATGTATATGTTAACCGTTGTGCCCAAGGTAACAGCAGCCTCTTTGTTTTTGGGTGAGTTTGTGGTCGATATGGGTAATACATTGAAGAGTACTCATTTTGGGGTACCTTATTATAACCAACCACAAACTGTAAAAGGATACTATAAATACAAAGCCGGGGAAACCTATTATAAAACCGAAGTGTCCGGTTCCGGCTGGTCTACTGTCGTTACGGGAGTTCCGGTTCCTGAAATGACAGATAGTTGTGCCATTACGGCGGTATTATATGAAGTGAACGACTATACCACTGAGTGGTTGGACGGTGTGACTCTATACGATCCGGCTACAACTAATATTGTGGCAATTGGTATGTTTACAGATGGTGCTGAAAAATCGGCTTTTACTCCCTTTGAAGTTAGTCTGAATTATCTGAAAGCCTATGATCCGGCTAAAAAGTATAAATTTTCAATCATTTGCTCTTCCAGTAAAAATGGTGCAGAATTTGCAGGAGCTCCCGGAAGTGAGTTGATTGTGGATGACATTGAAATTATTAATGCTGAATAGGAATATTTTCCCGATTTGTGTAAATCTGGAATAAGAGAACGGGGGTTTTGAAGTACACCCCAAAAGTTGTTCAGAAAAAATTATTTATTTTGATATAAAGCCCGGTATTGTACCGGGCTCTTTTCCTTTAAATGCAATTTGATTTTTAATTAATAATCAATCTATCGGCATATCGATCTTCACGTTTATCACTAGTTGGAACTTTTTCTCATAGGTGTACTTTATAATAACTCAATCCTAAAAGTTTTTTGTTTAACTTTCAAGGTTCGGTTTAGACGAGAAACAACCTTTTTTATTATTGGCCGTATGATTAAGATTAGATAATAATTAGGATTAAACGGTAAGAAAATGATGAAAAAGAAACTCTGTTTTTTGATGATGGCTGTATTCTTTTTAGGGATGACAGCTTGTAGTGATGACGACGATGATAAGAAAGAAGCGGTGGCAGGAAACTATACGGGAACGATTACGGTGACGGATGAGGCAGGGACTCCGATCGGTGATCCACTGACCGGACAAAAGATTACCATTGTCGATGCAGGAAAAGATAGGATAAATCTCGAGCTGAAAGATTTTAAATTCGGCACGGTCCCTGTGGGGGATCTGGAGATAAAAAATGTTGCTGTGAACGATAAAGGAGAAGTGAACGGTAGCGCATCTCAGGTGCCGATTATGAATGGCGTTCTTCAGGCCGATATAACAGTGAGCGGGACGGTAAAAGATAAAAAAGCCAATTTGCTGATCGATGTGTCCGCACCTTTGACTCCCGGGACCGATCCGATTAAAATGAAAGTTACCTTTATCGGAGCCCGTTGACAGAGGAATTTTTCTCCGGGTTCGGGCATGAATTCGGAATGATCGGGAGGCTTGTCTGATACTGATTGGCGGAGCTGAAGTTCACCATTTATATTTTGTTTTCGGAACCGAAGTTGCGCCAATCAGCGTTCCTTTTCTCTTTAATTTTCCGGTTTATTGAAATTCTTCTTCCGGGTATAAGGACGTTTCCTTCCCGGGCGATTGTTTTTGAATTTTCCTCTCGGACGGCGCTCGAATGCCTGTGGGTTATAGACAGGGCCAGGACCTACAGTCGGTGGTAACGGAATTTTATAGATGTCTTTTTCTATAAATTCTTCGATTTTATGAAATTTACCCTGTTCCGGTTCGCAGACAAAAGTAATGGCTACCCCATCCGCATTCGCCCGGGCTGTACGGCCGATGCGATGGATATAATCTTCCGGATCGTGGGGAACGTCGTAGTTGATGACCAGACCGATGTCGTCGATATCGATGCCCCGGGCAACAATATCGGTTGCGACTAAAATGTCGGTCTTTCCGTTTTTAAAGTCGAGCATCACCGCTTCCCGTTGTTCCTGTTCCAGATCGGAATGCATGGCTGCAACATTGAGTTTCATGCGCTTTAAAGAATAGGCCAGATCTTTTACCTTTTGTTTGGAAGAAGAGAATATGATGGTTTTTTTGCGGTTGGGTTTACTGAATAACTCTTGGATGATAGTCATTTTCTGCGTTTCATAACAGATATAAGCCGATTGGATAATTGCTTCGTTCGGTTTGGAAATGGCGATATTGATCTCTGCCGGATCTTTCAATATCTGTTTGGCTAACTGCCGGATTTTCGGTGGTAAAGTTGCTGAAAACAGAATTGTTTGACGTTTGGTCGGCATCTGTTTGACTATTTGCATGATATCGTCGAAAAAACCCATGTCCAGCATCCGGTCGGCTTCGTCCAGAATGAAGTAGCTGACTTGTGAAAGATCGATACCGCTATTGGCAATGTGTGACAATAAACGTCCCGGAGTAGCGATCACCACATCTGCTCCCATTAATAAACCCTTCTTTTGCTGATCCCATCCGGCCCCGTCTCCTCCGCCGTAGACTACGGTCGTCGAAATGGGGAGAAAATAAGAAAAACCTTCGAATTGCATGTCGATCTGTTGGGCCAATTCCCGGGTAGGTACCATGATGACTGCGCGGATATGATTGTCGGGGTTACCCTCTGCGACTAAACGGCTGAGTAGAGGTAAGGTGTAAGCTGCCGTTTTACCGGTTCCGGTCTGAGCGCATCCGATGATATCTTTCCCCTCTAATATGACCGGAATGGTCTGTTCTTGCACTGGAGTCATCTCCTGAAAGTTCATAGCTTCTATTCCCTGCAGTACGTTCTCGTCTAAATTTACTTCGTCAAATCTCATAATTTATATCACTCAAATTTCGCTTCAAAGATACGATTTTTATAAATAATTAATGGTTTAATCTCTGGGACTGTTTTAACATTCTGTGTCCAAGTTAATTCCAATACAAAGATAATGGAAGTTGGGCAACTAAGAAGGGACATTCCGTTTTTTTTGTGGCATTATTTTTGTTATTAGTTGTTAGTGATGAAAAAATAGTTTATTTTTGAAAGCGATGAAGTTTCTACTGATATATGGGGTATTGTTTCTTCTTTTGTGGACAAAGGGGTCGGCAATCGACAGGGAAGAAAGCTTGACAGACTATACTGTCGAAGAAGGGATTGTGAATGAGTCTGTCCTGGTAGAAGTTCCGTCTTCAGATTTAAAAACCAACTACATTCCGTATTTTCTGTATCTGAAGGTTTTGAATCCGGCTACTCAAATCGATTTATCGGCCGGGAGTGATCAAAGCTGGAATATTTTATCTTATAAAATTCTGCACGGTGTCCAGAAAATTCATGTGCCTATGCGTTTGCAGATGTGGTATGCCTCCGAATGGATGAGGATGTTATCTGTCTGGCACGACAAGAGTTTTCTTTTGTACTTTTTAGGGAAACTTATCATTTAGCATTCTCGTTAAAAGAGGAAAAACCTGGTTCTACACAAATCAGGGGAAGGTGAAGTATGTGTAGTTCGTTCTGAGAATCGGTGACAAAAAGGGATATGCACGCAAGTGGATAAACAGGGGAGGTAAGGCTGATTCGGAAATTGTTAAATAATTAATGAAAATCAATATTATGGCAGAGAAGTTTGGATATGTAACACAGGTGATCGGACCTGTTGTGGATGTCATTTTTGAAAATGGCGGAGAGGATTTGCCTCCTATTTATGAAGCCTTACGGATAGAACGGGATAATGGCGAAAAATTGATTATCGAGGTTGAACAGCATATCGGAGAAGATACTGTCCGTTGTGTTGCGATGGATACGACCGATGGGTTGCGCAGGGGCATGAAAGCCTGGGATTTGGGACGTACACTGACGATGCCGGTGGGAAAACAAATCAAGGGACGGTTATTGAATGTCACCGGAGATGCCATCGATAAATTGGGAAAACTGGATTATACCGGTACGTTGTCTATTCATCGGGAACCGCCGAGATTCGAAGATTTAACGACGACTCAGGAGCTTTTGCTGACCGGTATCAAAGTGATCGATTTATTGGCTCCCTATTCCAAAGGAGGAAAAATCGGTTTGTTCGGTGGGGCCGGAGTCGGGAAAACGGTGCTGATCATGGAATTGATCAATAACATTGCCAAAGGGCATAATGGATATTCCGTGTTTGCCGGAGTCGGTGAACGGACTCGTGAAGGAAACGATTTGCTGAGGGAAATGATCGAATCGGGAGTAGTGAAATACGGTGAACGTTTTCAGGAAGAGATGAATGAAGGGAAATGGGACGTGAAAAGCGTGGATATGGAACAGGTGAGTCAGTCACAAGCTACCCTGGTGTTCGGACAGATGAACGAGCCCCCCGGAGCACGTTTACGGGTGGCCTTGTCGGGACTGACAGTAGCCGAGTCTTTCCGGGATTCTAACGAAGGAGGAAAGGAAATCCTGTTTTTTATCGATAATATTTTCCGGTTTACTCAGGCGGGTTCGGAAGTGTCGGCTTT
>OGRG01000418.1_pt1 | contig 39085 bp, 62 predicted proteins | sample 1553501 | NCBI WGS metagenome assembly OGRG01 (sample SAMEA2580018, study PRJEB22360) | human gut metagenome | biome: human gut; feature: human-associated habitat; material: faeces | place: Denmark | collected 2008/2010 | reverse complement strand
TTATTTCCAGCCTATTATACACTATTTCTGACGATTTGAGAAATTTCCTATAAAGCAAAAAAACCTCCCACAGGATTTTTCCCATGAGAGGTTTTGTAAATTCGTCCGAAATTGTATCGGCAATCGATTAACGCTTGCATAGTTCCGAACCCTTATTTTTCGCACTTTCCCGGCTCTTTGTTAGTTACCAGTTTGTTACGGACATTTTGTGATGTGTCTCCGTGTTGCCTAAACACTGTCTTTCAATTATTGAGAATCCGTCATGATTCCTCCTCTCCTTACAACGATTTGAGGTATTCAACAAACTTTTCAGCACACTCTATTGAACACACTGGGTTGTTGCATCCTCTTTTCTCTGAATCACCTTTGTACCAAACTGTGAACGGTTGCATCTTCAATCCCTCTTGTCTCTTTCCGCACATTGTACAATCACAGTTCCCCGTCTTTGTTTTCCTTATCTCGATTTTCATTTTCGTTTTTACCTCGCAAAATCTTCTCGACAATCAGTTTTTCGATGTATGTTGGACATTGCCTCTCTCGGTTTTCCCATCCGCAAAGTGTTCTGTATGGGATTTCTAGCCAGTCGGAGACTTCTTTCCTTGACATTTTCATCTCTTTTCTTGCGTCCTCAATATTCATATTTTCACCATTTCCTTGACTTGTTCTTTTTTCCCTGCTATGATTTTTATAAATCACTTGGGGAGACTAGCAGGATTGTCAAGGATGTCTCCCCTTGCGGTTGCCCTTATTCTTTTATGTACTATTTAATCAATTCTGTTAGATATTCAATCAACTCCTCTTTCGGTGTATCTTTCTTAATCAATGCGATTATCATTTTGATTATTCCTCTGAACTGGTCGTTTGTCATTGTGTTGTTCTCCATTCTGTTTCTCCTTTCCTGCTGTTCCCTTGCTACAATTATATTATATGCTCATTGAGCATATTTGTCAATACTTTTTATGCTCATTGAGCAACTTTTATAAATCAAAAAGGCAACGGGTATCAATCCGCTGCCTTTCTTTTTATCTCATATTCTTTTTATAACTGCTCGAACTGCACATGTTCAGATGCTCCCGACAAATACAAGTCGTCGATTGTTCTGACCATCTTCTTTCCGTCGATTGTGTGAATCTCTTTCACATAGTATGACTGACCTCTTGTTGCACGACCGCAGATGTTGTCATTTCCCCATGCTGCTGACCGACGGAGATTGAGTGCTCCATCGCACACAACAGTCACTTTCATTGTACCCTGTGGAATGATGACCTCGCCCTCGTCCTGCTGCCCGTTGTCTGAATCATTTTCCTGTCCATTCTGACCGTTTTCCGGTGTAGGTGGTGTATTTCCTCCACCGTTCCCGTTTTCGCCCTCTGTGGACGCTCCTGCGTTGTCTCCGGACTGTTCTGTTCCGTTTCCTGTTACTGCTGCCACTGTCGTATGGTCAACCGTTCCGACCTGCTGCCCGTTTTCATTGTATGCGTTCACCGAACCATCCGGATTTGTATTGAGTGCTCCGTCCGGTACATTTCCAGTGAGCGACCCGATAACCTGTCCGTTTTCATCCCAAACCACAAGGCTCTCGTCCTTTGCTGCTGCCTCAAGTGCTCCCTTGATTGTCTTGTACTCCTTTGATTCCTCTTTCTTGAACTCTGTTCCTTTTCCGAGATAATATCTCATGATTTTTCCTCCCTTATTTTCTCAAATATTTGCTAGATGCGTAACCGACAACACCTTTGTACACCACATACAACCATTTCACTCCGTTGTTGTCATTATAATAACCGTAACACTGTACGCACTCACCGTTTTTCATCTCTGCGATGATTTCTTTATCTTTTCCTGCTCCTGCTCTCAAGTTCAACGCTGACTCTGTCACTTTGTATTTTCCTGCAAGGCTCTTGTCGAATCCTCTTGCTGTGTCCAGTTTTACATTGTTCTTGATTGTTACCGTCTGTGATGCTGCTGCACTTGATGTCTTTGCTCCATCCGTGAGGTTTGTCGCTACATGAGCACCGTCATTCAAAAGAATGTCTCCCTCAAGCAAATACGCATCCGATGTCAGATATTTGGAATCTGTCAGTACCTCGAAACCTGCTGCCTTGAGTGCTGCTCGCAGGTTTCCGGTATAGCATGATGTGCTCACGCTTTTCAACTTCTGATTGTTCAGCCTATATCCTGCACCCTTTACGATTGCAGCGACACCGGAGGAACAATCTGCCTCGCATTGTACTGTGATTTGAGCAGGGTCATAATTTGAATCTGCAAGGTTCGTCCAAAATGTTCCCCTCTGCGATTTGTCATATCCAACCATATTGTTGACTGCTGCTGCCTTTGCCATCTGTGCAATGAGTTTTCTCACTCCTGCATCCGGATGACGGAGAACGCATTTCCACGGTCTCTTGTACCAGTTTATGACCTGCCATTCTGTTCCTGTTTGATCTCCGGCTTTTCCTCCGGAATATTTTCCTCTTTCATCATGTCCACAATTTGAAATCATTCGCTTGCCTCCTCTCCGACAACAAGTTTCTGAACCTCCTTGTTGTCGCTCAACATGGTTTTCATCTTCTCCAGTGCCTCGTCAACCATCATGCTGAACATCTCGAATGTGATGACCTTTGCAAGCCATCCAAAACGCTGCACGAACATGTCATATACATACCGGAGTTTGAGTTTGCCTGTTCCTGCTCCCAGTTCCTTTTCTGCTACCGTGACCGCATAAAGCAACCACTCACGCACCTTGTTGAGTTGTCTGTCGCTCGGCATTTTTACAAATGTGTAAATTGTGAACCCTGCACTTGCTCCCAGTGCAATCATTGCCACGATAACAAACCAGTTTTCCGTCACGAATTTCATTATCCTTTTACCTCCTCATTCCGTTCCGGCTCGTTCTCGTGTTTTTTATCTGTCTTTGCTCTTGTTGCTGTTTTTCCGATTTTAATGAGTGCCATCGCCCCTCCCTCGACTGATAAGAACTGAAACACATTCTCTGTCAGTGTTGAGGGTTCTGACCCTACTCTCGTGAACAATATCAATACCACGACTGTGTATATCAATGCTGCAAGAATCATACAGATAACAACACGATTCATGAATCTGCCGGAGACTTTGTTGTTGGCTTTCGCTTTGCGTTCCTCAATCCGGTACATCCTTTTGAGATGTCGGATGTGGACGCTCCGCTCTTTCCTTGTTTCTCTCCTATTCATTTGTTGCCTCCTATAATGTGCGTTGATTCTTGCCTGTGACCGCCCTCCTGTTATTGGTCGGCTTTGTTTGCACCCTGTCCGTCCAGTCTCTTGTGATAAGATTTCAATGATGCCTCTACAAGTAACACCCTGTCATGCAAATCCTGCACCTCTGCTCGTGTCTCTTTATAGTCACGCTTGATGTCACGGATGTCGTCTGCGATGTTCTCAAGTTTTGTCATCATGAGTGTGTTCGCTGTTGCTCTTTCCTCTGTGTCCTGCTCGATGTCTTTTCGGTCATTTCTCTTCTTGTTTGAGATTCCGAAAAAGATTGCGAACGCAATGGACACTCCTGAAAGCAACAAAGAGAGTTCAATCGTCACTCGGCAACTCCTTTCCGAACGCTTGGACATCGTCGGTGTCGCAGAATCGCCTTGTGTGATATTCGATGACATCAAGTTCCCTGTCGGTCTCTTTTATCATCGCTCGGAGTTCCTCTTTGACCTCCTCCTCAATCTTTGAGCGTTCAATCATTTCTTGTTGTTTCTTCACGATGTTGGCAAGGTCATTCGTGACCTCGCACAATCGTGATATTATTTCAAGCGGACTCATTCGTCTCTGCCTCACCCTCGATGAACTTCTCTCCGGTGATGTATTCATATTCGTCCGTTGAAATTTTCCCACTTGTCACACGCTCGGCAATCGCCTCTTTTGTAACTTTCTTACGGTCGTATAATCTTTTCATGCTTTCAATTAACATTCTCATTAGATTGCACCCTCCTCCATCAACTGCTGTGTGTACTCGTCAATGACCGCCTCTTTCTGAAATTCTGTCACGGATGCGATGATTCCGGATGTGTTGTCTGATACAATCTCGCTCATGAGCATCATTGTCTGATACTCTGCAAGTGTCAGTTCACGCTCCTCACGCTCCCATCCTGTCACCTTGTTCCCGTTTTCCTCGGTCTTGGTGACTTTCTTGACATTCCGTCTCTGATAGACTGTTGACGGTGACTGTGTCGTGTCGAACTCCTCCGGCATTGCTGCCTCTGTTCCGAACACCTTTCTCCATTCTTTCATGTCTTTGCTGCTCCTTTCGTCTTGAATTTTTACTCACTATTTTCTTGAGTTTCTTAATATTTGCATACGGTTTGATTCTCTCCTCATACATTGCGTATGTGTCAGTGTGGGTCACATAACCCATATATGACAATATTGCGGTTGCATCATACCATGTGATTCTATTTTTCTTGCTGATGCGATTCACTTTTCTTGTGCAACTCAACATGATTGATTCTCGGAGGATGGTCTTGTCTCTCCAAAACTCGAACCCCATGAAATCAAGTGGTCGCCCTTTTCGCTTTTTGGTTTTCCGGTCGAAATAATCAAATCGGCACACCTGCCAGTTGCCTTTCATCTGCAAATTGAATCGTTCTCTCAAGTATGTGTCAATACTCTGCTGCATCCGGTGCAGTTCTTTCTTGTTCTTTCCGAAAATGACCATGTCGTCCATATACCGGATATAGTGAACCGCTTTCAGTTCCTCCTTGATGTAATGGTCGAGAGGCTGCAACATGAAATTCGCTAACCACTGCGATGTATAATATCCCAGTGGCAACCCCTGCTCGCTCCCGTCGATTATGAGGTGCAGAATGTGCAACATCTTTTTGTCTCGGATTTTCTTTGCAAGCCACTCTTTCAAGACATCATGGTCAACACTCTCGAAAAAGTGTCGAATGTCCATCTTGAGGATATACTTGCAATTTCTTTCGTCTGTCCTTATCCACTTTTCAATGTATTTCTTCCCGTAATGAGCACCCCTGTTCGGAACACTCCCACATGAGAACTCATACATCCCCTGCATGAAAATGTCATAACAGGCTGACACAACGATGTGATGCACCACTTGCTCGTAATTGTATCGAGGTTTCTCGATTTGCCTCTGCTTGCGGTTCGTTCCCTCGTTGATTGTCACTTTCCCGTGTTTGGTCGGTTTCCATGCTTTCTTCGGATTCGGTACATCGAACCCCTCCGGTGCTGTGTTTAATAACTGCTCAATGACAGTCTCAACATGCCTCTGAATGTTCTCCGGCTGCAATATCACCGCAACATCCGGACGCTGTGTCTTGCCCTTTGCTGCAATGTGAAATTTTTGCTCGACATTACCATGTTCTAACATGGGTTTATACAGGTTATTGACGGATTTGTTTCCCATTTGTCTCTTATCACCTCAAGGTCTTTCTGATAATCTTACTTGACCCTGCCTGCATCGGTATGATTTCCACTGGTTAGATGTATTTCAACATCCTGCGGTGTAGGAAAACAGTGTGCTTTTGGTTATACGCTCCGTCATATTGATAAGATAGGCTCGCCACGATGTTCGTGTTCACGTTCGTCGCAGGGTTGTTCACATTCCAGTACGACAAACCGCACTTCGACCCGTTGCCACGGTTGCCACCGAACAGGGCAAGACACGCACACTGAATCCCCTCTCATGTCAAGGTTCATCGTTTTGTTATCGTCGCAGATTCTATCATAAAATTTTTGTGTTGTGTCGATTCTTTGGTTTCTTTCCATCATCGTGGAAAATTCCCTCTCGTCTTACTTACTCGGAGGGAGTTCCCTCCGAACCTCCCTTTGCGGATGGGGAAACCCCCTCCGTGCCTCCCCCTGCTGCTTACGCAGCAACAGGCGGTTTGCAAGAGAGGCTCGCCACGAAGTACGTGCTCACGTACGTCGCAGGGTTGGACACAGCCCAGAACGACAAACCGCACTTCGACCCGGAGCCACGGTTGCCACCGAACAGGGCAACTGCTGTGATTGCACTATTGAACCAACAACCGTCACACTCGTATGTCGTCTCACTTCCGGAAACAACAGTCGGCAATCTTCCGATGTCGCTCGCCATTTCCATCTTTGAGATATATCCTCCGGATGTTCCTGTCACTGTCATTCCTGTGTTGATGTAGTCAGTTCCCTCGGAATTGTATGGAGGAACAGGTTTTACATAATATATTCCGTTGATAAGCAAGAGACCTCTCAATCGTTTCCAGTAGTTTCCGAAAAAGTTCTCACAATGGAACACCTTGACCGCTGCTGCTGTTCCTGTCGAACCGAAAAACTGTCCTTTCCCGTTGAGTGTTCCTGTCTGCAAGAAATTGTCTGCTGTGCAGCATCCCATTCCGAACTTTGTCTGTGAGTTCGTATTGCACGAAATCAATGTACACATTTCATACATGAGAGTGATTTCAGAAAATGAGATTTTATCCCATCTTTCCCCGTTCTGCTGTGCTGCTGTGGTCTCCTGTGCATCTGTCTGTGATGCTGTCGGTGTCTGACCGGATAATGAACGCATACGATTATTGATGACTGCTCCCTCAAACATAGGGAAATATGTCACGGGCAGGATGTTTCCATCTGCGTCTGTGTGTGCATATGCCTTGTATGTGTCATCGTACTGCTTCTCGCAGAATACAATGAAATCATAATTGTTCTGTGACCATCTCTTGACCCAAATCAGAGGGATTTCAGACATCGCATTTCCTCCGTATGATGTGTTTGCAACATCTGACGCTCCTCCTGCTTTCTTGAGTGCGTAGTTGTCCGGATTGAGTTCATAGTCCACCGTTCCGTCTGTTCTTAACATAACCGGACGATTGTTTTTGACGAACCACACATCTCCCCAGTCTCCATAATCGAAACCGCCACCGCTGAAATTCATTCCGGCAGGTGTCATCCCGACCGCATCAAGAATATATTTGACACGAGTTGCCGGATTGCTGTCCAGTCTGTTGATTCTCATTCCGTATCGCTTTGGTTTTTCCTTTGCTTCTGCGATGATTTTCTGTGTGTTGGCAAGAATCTCCTGCGATGTTGATTCTTTTGCCATGAATATTCTTTCACCTGCTGCCATTATTTACTTACCTCCTCTGTGATTTCCTCAAAATATAGTGTTCCGTTCGAGATTCCCATTCGATACTTGATGTCAGTTGTGTCGTCTCGCAGTTCGACGGTCGTCGCAAGTGCTTTCATTTCTGTAAGCAACTCCGTTCCTTTCTCCACCAGCTCGTTATAGTATTTCTCTGAATCTTCATCCATTCCGGTCTTGATTTCTCTGACCTCCTCGATGTCGAAACTCACGGGCAAATCCATGAACTCTGTTGCACCATTTCCCACTCGGATGATTCTGTGACCTTCTGATGTAATCTCAAGACCCAGTTCTCCGTCGTCAAGAACTCTCTTGCTCTCTGTCCATTCCGCTGTCGTGCCTTTTTTTATAGTGATTGTTGCTGTTGCCATTCTTTCTCACCTCTCTCTTTTAGATTGTGTGCGTTGTTCCTGCTTTGTACTTGTCGTAGTCGGTCGTGAATGGTGTTCCTCCTTTTACAAGTAGCATGTCAGTGGATGTCGGTGTTCCTCCGTCCACATTGATGTTAATGTCTGTCTCCAGTTCACGGATTCTCTCATAATAGTCCTTGACTGCTGCCAGTATCGCATCAAGACCGGACTGACTGACAATGATTTTCTGTGCCTCCTGTGTCGCTTGCAGACACTCCTCTGTCTGTCTTATTGCCTCCTCGATTCTCTCTGCACATTTCTCAATGATTTTCGCTGTCGAATCTTCTCTCCTGCTTTCCTTGATTTCTCTCGCCTTTTCTGCGACCTCTCGTGCGTTCTCTGCTGCCCTGCGGAGTGCCTCTGCTGCCTCAATCTCATTCTGTGTGTCCTGTGCAATCTGCAAAGCCTCTCTCGCTGCGTGAATTGAGTTCTCAAGCCTTGTGTACTCACTTGAGTGTACAATCTCATTCTCGTCTCTCTGTGATGGAAAAATCTCCATCTCAAAGGTGGCACTTGTCAGCAACGCACCGTTTTGATACAACTGAACCTCGCAAAATGCTGTTCCGTGAACCTGCAACATTCCTCTTGTCAACGGAATCAAAGCCTCGTTTCCGGACTTCTCACCGTCGTTGTGAACATGTGTCTTGTCCGGCTTTGTCATGTTGACGATGACCTCTGCATTGTCGGGAATCTCGTACACCACACCGTCTCTTGTGAGCGTCACTGCAATGTATCTCGTTCCCATGTCCATCTGTTTGGCTGCAACTGCAAAATGCTGTGTATCGCCATACAAATCGACTTTGATATGTCGTATAATTTCCATTTGTCCTCACCTCCTCACGACAATTCCTGCTCTGTTTTCTGAATCTCCTCGAAAGAAAGTCTTGTGTTTGCAAGTTCAACTTTGTTCTTTTCTTTCGTTTGAGGATATTCGTAGAATTTCACAATCCTGTGGCTTTCTCTAATTCCTGTTGACTTGGAAATCAAAAGCACTGTGTCTCCCAGTCCTATTGTGAACACTTCCTTGTAGTCCTCTGACTGCTCTGCTAGGTTTATAACATCCGCTGTGTATGACCTGTATGGTTTTGAGAGTTCCTCCAGTTTCGCCTCTGCGTCCTCCTGCAATGATTCCACTGTGGTGTATCTTTCATCTTTCCATGTCATCGTTTTCACTTTCTTGGAATACTGATGGTTTTCAACATAGTTCTTTCCGTCAATGTTCAACATGAGATTGTCTTTCCCTACTGGAATGAGCCTCGTGCAGAAATCATATGTGTTCGACTGAATCTGCAATCTCTTGAGATTCAGACGCTCGATGAAATATGCTCCTCTGTCCTCTCCGAACTTCTCATATATCGCAATTCCTTTGTTGATGCTGTCAAATACAATCTCGCATCTGTATATTGTGATGACCTGCTGCACAACTTCCCATCCGGAACAGTTCTGCTCAATGCGGACAGTTCTTTTCTTTGTCACATCGCATCTTGTAACATTCCACCCTGTTCCCTCGACTGCTACCCTGCAACATTCCTCTGCGGTCTTTTCAACTGTCTCGAATCCTGTCGGGAACTGTTTTCCCTCCATCTCCTCAACATTTAGCGTTCCGGTGCATTTGAACCAGTCTCCATCCGGTTCGACCTGCTTGATAACAAATTCATCCTTGTCGGTTCTGATGTATGCCTCCTCTTTGATTTGTTTTGCATACCTATTTGTTTTCCGGAAATTGAATGTGATTTCCTTGTCTCCAGTCTTTAGAGTGCTTTCGATGCAGATTGATTTTATTCCATGCAGCACACACACTTTTTCGTGCATATCGTTGTATAGTTCCATCTCTGCACCTCCTACAACCACATAGGTTTGTATTGAATCGTTACGATTGCATTTTTGTCCGAAAAAATGAGGTGATGTTCTTTGTCCTTTCCGGTTTTCAGATACGGAAATTCAAACATTTCCACATCCTTGAACTTGTTTTCTCCGTCCATTGTTACGAATCCAGTCTCTCCATCAATCACGACCGTCGCACCTCTCGGAATTGTCTTGATTGTTATTTCATCCGAAAGACCGTTGATTTTCATTGTCTCGATGTATTCCAGTGCTGTGATTGATAATCTGCACGGTGTCCATCTGTTTCCTTGTGCCTCGAAAATCATTTCATTTTGTTCCTGCCATGATATTGTCACCTCGTCGCTGAACCAGTACCCAGTGAACTGGAATGATGACTTGTACCTCCCTTTTGAGATTGTCTTTTCCGGTGTGTTCGCTGTCATAAATCCCTTGAACTTTCTCCGATACCCGTCAAGTGTCAAAACAACACCTTTTTGCAGGAGTGCATTGAAATCACTAATATGCGTCATGACTTCGTCTCTGTCGTTTCCTCTGAAAAGCACCTCCACCGTGATTCCGGACAGTGGGGTGTATGTCTCTGATTCCGACGGAATCAAAGCACCCTCGAACATGTCCACTGTCACGGTTGTTTGAGGAGGTGTGAACTCAACTGACAACTGTTTTGCATCAAATTCTCGGATGTTTGTGTCATCTATTTTCATTCTTTACCTCCTCTTTTTGTGTGCAATCGCTAGATTGTCACTCACCTTGTCAGTTGTCACATTTGCGACCTCCTCACTGTCGATGTATGTGTGTACCTCCACGATTGCATTTACATTCTGATTGATTGCTTGCATCTTTTTATTAAGCATTTCATTGAGTTTCGTGTAAAACTCTGAAAGTGGCAAGATTGCCTCTGCACCTGCCTCTCCTCCGACCATCAATCTCGCACCGTTCACTCCGAACACTGTCGGATTTGTCATGATACCTCCTGTTTTGTACCATTCCACGCTGAAAGACGGAACAGACGGAGGATTCAGACTAAACGAACCGGATATTGAAAAATGAGGCATTTTCAAGTGTGGCAACGACCACTCAAAATTAAAAAATCCTTTTATTTTGTCGATTGCACTTGAAACCGCACTCTTTGCCGATTCCATTTTTTCGCTGAACTTTGCTCGTATATTCTCCATGACCGTTCCGACCGTAGAGAGTGCAGAGTCCAATTTTGTTGAGAACGCTGACTTGATGCTGTCCAGTTTTCCGCCTGTCAATGTATTGGCTGTGGTCATGAGTGAGTTCATCGTGTCCTTTATGCCCGTGAATGTGGCTGAAACGATTCCTTTCATTCCACCGCCTTTTTCGTTGTAGGCAGATTTCATGTTCTCCAGTTTTTGAGAAACATTCCCTCTCGCTGTTTCCATGAGAGTTGTCGCAGTGTCCTTGATGCTCGTGAATCTTGTTGACCATCCGGACTTGATGCTTTCGACTTTTGACTGAAAATTGCTTTTCAATGTCTCCAGTTTTGAGGATGCGTTCGTGTTCCACTCCTGCATCTTTGTGGAGATAGACGATTTCATGTTCTGCCATCCGTCCGACACTTTCTGCTTGATTTCATTTGTTTTTGAATTGAACTGTTCCTTGATAGAGGATAGTTTTCCTCCTGACAATTTATCAACGAAAGAGAATCCTGCTGTGTAATATCCTTTGATTCCCTCCCATCCGGCTGCAACTACTCCTTTGATTCCTCCACCGTTCTCCTCGTATGCAGTTTTCATGTTTCCCAGTTTTTCCTTTGCGGTGTCTACTGCTGCCCCCATGAACTTCGATGCTGCATTTTTTACCGCAGAGAATGTCTTTGTCGCTGCCTGTCCGATTGGACTGTTTGCAACTGAATCTTTTATCTCGTTCACCTTATTCGTGACCGCCTCTTTTGCTTTTGAGAACGCTCCCGTTATGGTTTCCTTGATTGCATTGAATTTTTCTTTGATGTTCGTCCACAATGCCGACAACTTTTCCTTGACGACATCCCAGTTTTTATATAATGCGACACCTGCTGCAATCAGTCCGGCAATGAGTGTCACAATCAAGATGATAGGACATAGGTTCATTACTGCATTGAGTGCTCCCTGTGCCACCGTCATCGCTCCTGTCGTTGCTGTCGCTGCGGTTGTTGCTGCTGCATGTGCTCCCTCTGCTGCTGTCGCTGCTGTGTCTGCTGCTGTTCCTGCTGCTGTTGCTGCTGTCTTTGCTGTTATCTTTGCGATGATTGCCGACACACCGGATGCAAACTGCTGTCCTGTCTTGATGGTGCTCGAAATTCCTTGAGCCACCTTTCCGAATCCGATTGACAACGGTCCTATTGCAGCGACCACGAGACCCACCTTGATGATTGTTTGCTGCTGACCCTCGTCCAAACTCGTGAACCATTTTGTCAAGTCTTGAATCTTTGTCGTTAGGTCTGTTATGATTGGTGCTGCTGCGTTCTGCCCTGTCTGTGCCAGTGTTGAGAGTGCAAGTTTTGCATTATTCATCGCAACTGTTGCATTATCAATCGGGTCTAGTGTTCCGTTGTATGTGTCCTCGACAACTGTTCCATACTCCGTCATTGATGATGAAAGCGAATCAAGGTCAACTCTGCCCTCTCTGATTGCTTTTGTCATCTCCGCAGCACCTTTCTTTCCGAACAGTTCTGTTGCAATCTGCATCGCCTCTGTTTCTGATGATGCGTTCTGTATGCTGCCGATGGTCTCCTGCAATGCCTCGTCCATCGACTTTCCCTCTGCTGTTGCGTTCTGTAATGCCTTTTTTAGACCTGCAAGCGCAGTTGTTGAATCAACACCGTTTGCATCGAATTGAGCCATCAAATTGATTGCCTGTGGTAGTGAGAGACCCATTTCCTTGAACGCTGCATTGTTGTCCAGTACATAACTTTCAAGGGTATCGACTGAAATTCCTGTCTCCTGTGCTTTTGCTGTCAACAATCCTAACAAGTTCCCAGTCTGCGACGAATCAATGTTCCACGCTTTCATGATTTTGTCTACTTGGTCAACCGACTGCGTCACCTGTGTTCCGTTTATTGATGCGAACTGAATGAACAGTTGTGATGTGTTCTCCAGTTCTTCTCCTGTCGTATGAAACCTCGTGTTTACTTCTCCGATTGCCTCTCCGACTGTCGCCATATCCTCCGGCATATCCCCGAAAAGATTGTTTGCAGACTGCGTCAATCCCTCCAGTGCCTCTCCTGTTGCTCCTGTCTTTGTGACTATCGTGTCATATCCCTCGTCAAGTTCCTTGAAAGATGCGACCGACGCTGCTCCTATCGCTGCAATTCCTGCCGATACAACAGACATTTTCTTTCCAAAAGTCTCCATTTTCTTTCCTGAGGAATCACATGCGTCTGCAAATTCATTCAACTTGTGATTTTTTAGTTCCTTGTTTACTGCCTCAAGTTCTGATTCCATCTCGACAAGAGATGCTTTTGCAGTGTTTGTCTTTGTTGTCTGATTTGCAAGTGCTGTCTCTGTCTTTCCGATTGCGGTTTCATTCGCTTTGTATTCCTGCTCAAGTTTGTCGAGTTCCTCTTTTAAGGCTTTCGACTGTTCAGAGTTTTCTCCCGTTGCCTTGCTTGATTCCTCATAGGCTTTTTTTGCTGCCTCGACCTTGCTCTTTAGTTCCTCCTGCTTTGTCTTTTGGTCTGCAAGTTTCGTCGAGAGTTTCTCCTGCTGCTCTGTATTCAGTTTTACGATGTTTTTCTGTACTTCGATTTTCGAGGTGAGACTTTCGGCTTTTGCTTTGAGACTGTCCGCTGCTGACCCGAACGCTTTTGCTTGTGCCTGTGCAAGTTTATACTCGCTCGACAACTGTTTCATCTGCGTCGCTGCCGACTTCATTTGCTGCTGATAGTCGCTTGTGCTTGCGGACACTTTCACGCTTGTGTATGCCATTTTTCTCCTCCTCTGTGTTATGTTTGATTTTCGTCTATTGTTTCAAGTTCAAATTTCAAATAGTCTAATAGTTGCATGATGTCCTCTCTCATGCACTGACTGTATGATTCTTTCATCAACCGAATTGCAATTTTCACAACACGATCAACGATTTCTCCGCATATTTTCCACGGATTTTCCTCCTGCTGTTCCTCCTCATATCCATTCTCAAGGTCGTATTCATCAAACGCAGATTCCTCTTTCTCTACCTGTTCTGTTTCGACCAGTGTCATCAATTTCTCTGAAATGATGTCCTGCATGATGAAATGAATCTTTTTCACCGCTGTCACAAACTCAATCGCATCAATCTGACCTATTTCATCAAGAGACATCCTGTTCCCGAATATCTCTTGAATTATTTTTTTGTTGAAAAACATGACATTCATGATTTTCTCTGACCCGTTCTTTTCCATGAGTGCAGCATATTTCTTGTACTGCTCGACTGCAATGTGGTTGACGAAAATCTTTTCATCTCTGCAAGTGATTGTTATTTCCGGAATCACTTGCCATTCTGAAAATTTTTCTCAATCTTCTCCAGTCTCTTTGTGAGTTCCTCTCCGACACCCATGTCAATGAACTGGAACTCTAATATAATTCCTGCTGCGTCGAGACCTGTTTCGGGGTCTTTTAATTCTTCTTCTGTGAACTGATTTCCGTATGCCTTTACCACAAAAAGCACCATCGCCTCGATGTCCTGCTTTGTATATCTTGTGTGAGTGTCGATGACCTCTGTCAATTCGAGATATTCCATGTATGTGTCGATTGACATTTTCTGCATCTCATACTCTTTGTTTCCGATAGTGATTCGTCTTTTCATTGAAAAATCCTCCTGTTATACTCTCTTGAATTATTCCGCTCCTGCTGCATTTTCACCGTCTGCTGCAAGACTTTCATTGTCTGCTGCGTCCGGATATTCCTGCACTGCTGCAAACCAGTTTTTGATTGCTGTTGCTGCATCCGTGTCCTCTGTCACAAGGTTTGATTCATCAACAGATACCTCATATCTGTTGTCGATACTTCTCTCGTAGAATGACCCTTTGATGCTCTTTGTTGTAGGTGACAACTTGTCCTCTTTGGTTGCTGCCTCCTCGCTCAATCCCTCTCCGAACTTTCCGACATATAACCACTTAAATTCATACTTTCCGTTGAGTTTTCTTTCTCTCCATCCGACTGCTACCTCCGGTGCTCTGTCGTCTGATGTCTTTACAAGGAAACCGTGCTTGTACAACTGACCGAACAAAATCACTCTGTCCTGCGGTGCAAGTGCATTGATTTCCAGTTCTACATCTGTTCCCTCGTATGAGGTGATTACTTCCTCTGTTCCGTCGTCTGAATAGATTTTCTCGGATGACCATTTCTCGTCAACCTTTACCTTGATTGCTCTCGCCAACTTGACGGGAGTTCCTGCGACATATTCTGTCGTTTCGTTTTTTTCTACAAGTGCGATGTAAAAATCTTTACAACCACATGTTCTACTTCTCACAATCTGCTTTGTGTCACTCATTCTCTGTGTCCTCCGTTTCATATAATTTTGAGAATCGTTGTGCTTTCATATAGATTCCGTCCTCCGGTTCTGAATCGTCTCCGTTTCTCCCCTCAAAGTCGAATCCATTCTCTTTCATGAGTTTCTTGATTTTCCTTGCCAGTTCCACCTCGTCGCTTTCTGAAAATATTGTGATTTGAACAGACAGTCTCACACCCTCCGCATCATCATCCGAAAAGTTCTCGTCTGTCTCACCCAAATCCCACAAGGTCACATGACGCTCTTTTTTGTTCTTGTCATACCATCCCTGCATCACGACCGTTCCTGTGTCTCTGATTGGTTTCAACGCATCGTATGCGTCTTGTATGATGTCCGGACTGTTCATTTCATCACCCCACTGTCTTGTCTAAAAATGCTTGATATTCCTGTTCTGCGATTTTTTGCAACTCTCCATCTGCCTCCCTGCCTGTTTCGTATATGAACTCACGAGGCGGTTGATAGATTGTTCCCCAGTTGATAAATTTCACATAGAAATGCTCGCTCTTGTCTGATTTCTCCCATCCTACCTCTGCGGATGCAGTCGTCTCTTTGAGTTTCACTTTCCCAACTGGTACATTGTCCGCTGCATGTCCGGAAACACTTGATTTTGTTCCGAACCCTCGACCGCTTTTTGAAATATCTGCGGATTTTGGAACTTTGCCCGACATGATTCTCTTGACCACTGGTTCACTTTTCTCAACAATTCTCTTGTTTGTTTCTTTGATTTCCTCGTCGCTTGTTGCTGCCTCAAACGCTTTCACAAGTTCCTGCAAACCTTGAAATTCCATCTCGATTTTCATGTCATTCTCCTCCTGTGTCAGATTATGACACTACTCTCCAACCCTGCACTTTAACAGGACTTGTCCGTTGTCAGTGAACATAGGTGATGCATCATATATCTTGAACTCCGTTCCCTTGTAGACCGCAAAGAACTCTCTCGTGTCGAGTACGATTTCACTCACCTTTTTACAATTTCTCACCCTGAAAACAATCGTCCTCTCGATTCCATGTTGCAAAGCTGTGTATTTCTCATTTGTTCCCAAACTCTGAACCTTGCACCAACACGAATAGAAATCCTCTGTCGTCACCTGCTTTCTACCGTCTACCACATCGCTGTGTTTTCGTATCACATTGATTCTTGCTGTCTCGCTCATGTCTGACCTCCCTTGTACATTTCCTTGAGTAGCATTGAGGAGACTGCGTTTGCCAGTGTCTTGGTGTCTTTCTGATACTTTTCACGGTTGTCATATAGGTCTTTCACGAAAACAATGGTCAGCAATCTCTGACGGGCAGTCATCATGTACGGGTCGAAATTCGGAATCAGTTCTTGCAATTCCTCGAATGTCGCATCAATAAATAGTTCGACAAGGTTCTCGTCGTCGTCATAGTCAATGTGATTGTAGGTTTTGCAATCCTCAAGGAGTTTCTCATGAAACTCTTTCTTTTCCTCGTCCGTCATTGATTTTCACCTGCTTTCTACTGCAACGGGGCGGTTGACCGCCCCTGCTGCTCATATTATCCCTGCACCATCTCGGTGACTTCACCCTTGACAACTGCATCCTCGTCAACAGACTGTACATCGAAACGGTCACGAACCTTGATTCCTGTCATATCTTTCTCCCACAAACCTGCTGCCTTGTCGTTCATGTCGATTGTTAATACATTTCTGTCAAAGAGTGTGATTGCCTCTTTCAAGTCACCGCAGAAAATAGGGTGCTTGTAACCTTTTACCGTATGACCGTCTACATCGAGAATCGGTGTTGATTTCAACACTTTCTTTGACATCTTCACAATAGGATATTCACCGAAAAGGAGTTTTCCTTTTGTTTTCTGTGTCGGGTCTGTCTGCAAAATATACTTGCCATCTTCATCCTTTAACTTGTCGAGATAGTTGAAACCACTCTGATTTGTGATGATGATGGATGTTGCTGCAATCGCAGGGTCGAGAGTTTCATTGAAAATGTCCTTGAGGCTGTCGAGATTTGACACAACAACCTCTTTTCCGGTTGTCATCTCTCCCAGTACCTTGAGAATCATTGCGTTACGGGTTGCCTTTGTTTTCTTCGCAATCCACTTGTTGATGTATGCCATGATGTTCTGTGCAGTGTCCTCAAGGAGTTCTGCTGTCATCTTGAGGATGCCACCCTTTTTCTTTACCTTGTATTCAATCTGACGGAACTCCGGTTCATCCACCTCCGGAAAATCTGCTGCCTCGTCCACATTGTCGAACGGTGTTGATTCTGCATCTGCCTCAATGTTTCGTGTTCCGGACTTTGTTGCAACTGGTTCAACATTGACATACTGCTCAAGGTTGTCACTGCTGCGACGGAGTTCGATGATTTCCGTTCTGATGTCCTCCGGAATTGTCACACCGATTCCTTTTTCATCTGCGTCCGGCTGAACTGTTGATGTGAGTGCATCCTTGTACACCTTTACATCTTCCTCGTCCGGTTCTGTCTTGAGGAATCCTGCCTTGATGATGTTGACGAAAGCCTTGACAACATTTTTCTTGTCTGCCTTTTCACCGCCGATGACCTTTGCTGCACCTGCTGCAACCTTGTCCTCGATTCCATCATGTTCCTCGTCCTCAAGGTCAAAGAGGAGGTCGAATTTCTCCTGCAACTCACGGAGTTCCTCTTTTGCTGCCTTTGCCTTGTCCAGTTTTCCATCGTTCACGAGGCTCTTGACCTCATTTTTCTTGTCGTTGATTGCTTTAAGCAATTTCTGCATTTCCTTGTTCATTCTTTTTCTCCTTTACTTTTTAGATTCCATACATGTCTAAATCTGCAAGAATCTCCGCTTTTTCTGCCTCGATTCGCTGATTTTCCTTTTGCTCCAACGCTGCAAGAACCGCACCCACAATGTCATCCTTGCTCGTTTCTTTCATTGCCTCCGGAATGTTATTGTATTTCTCAAAGAATCCGGATGCACATGCTGCAACTGCTGCCTTTTCCTCGATTTCAACATTGAAATACTGCTGCATCTTTGCACTGTCGAACCATGTTTCCTTGTCCATGAGTGACTTTATTTTGTCTCTCGTGACACCCTCGTTCACATGTTGCATGTAAACATCAAGAATTGATTCCTCGCACAAATCCAGTTGTTTGATTACTTCCTTGAAATCGTTTGCGTTTCCCCATGCCATACATAGAGGCTTGTGTATCATCGCTTGAGCACCTGTTGCAAAATGCAACTCGTCACATGCGAACATGATGACTGATGCGATTGACGCTGCCATTCCATCGACATATCCGACCTTGTGTCCGTTGTATCGCTTTAACTGGTTATAGATTGCCAGTCCTGCAAACACATCTCCACCTCCGGAATTGAAATATATGTCAATGTTTTCATGCCCGTCTAACTGATTGAGAAAGTCTGCGATGTCCTGCGGACACTTGTCCTCCTCGTACCACATTGATTCCCATGTTGCTGATACAATGTCACCGTAGAAATAAAGTGAACATCTGCTCTGTTCCTCGTTCTCCTCAAAATCTACATATCCAACATTTACGACTTTCCCGTTCTGTTTATTTTTCTTTGTGAAAATGAAACGCTTTGCCATTATTCCTCACCTCCCTCCTCTGATTCCTCGGATTCCTCGTTGTTCGTTTCCTCCGGTTCTGTTGTGTCCGGCTTGTTGTCGTCCGGCTCGTCCTCCTCCGGGTGTTCCGGTTCGACCGTTGCGGTCTCTGTCTGCTTTGTGTATGCTGCACCTGCCATTGTTAGCGGAACTATGTTTCCGTTTGCATACAGTTCATCTCCTCCCTCTGCATCCGGCAGGTCTATTCTTCCTCTCGCCTCGTTCGGTTTCATGATTGTTCCGGAAACACCTGCTTTCAGATATTCCATCTGTGTCTTTGAATCTGTTCTGAACAGTACCTTTTCATTGAATTTGTAAAAATATCCCTCGTCCTGTTCATCCTCTGTCAACATCTTGTAGTTTATTTCTTCCTCATACTGCTTGATGACATATAGTTCTGTGTCAACATAGAAAGACAACTGCTGCAATTCACTGTTTGCGTATGATGATTTTGAATAGTCGTTAATTTGATTCGGTTTTACTCCGAACGCTGCTGCAATCTGCAACGCTGTGTATTTTTTCAGTTCAAAGAACTGTGAATCTGTCAACTTTATGTCGAGAGGTGTCAGTTTCATTCCTAACGGAACAGGCAGAATCTTTCCGACATTCTTTGCACCACTTCCAAACTCCTCGAATGACTTTCGTAGTGCCTCTTTTGCACCCTCGTTCAATTCTCCTGTGTACTCCAGTGTTGCCTTTGCTGTCAGTCCGCTTTCATACATGTTGTTCATGAACTCCTGTGATGCGGACGCTCCGGACACTGTGTCTCTCAAAATCTGCTGAACTGGTACTCCTGTGATTCCGTCAAAACTGAATGATGTCTTGAAGTGCATCACCTCGTCCGTTCCGAAAACATAACGCTTTCCGCTTGTCGGGTCTGTGTAGACATACCACAACCGCCCTACTCCTGCGAATATTCCTGCATCATCAACAACAATCTGCACACAACTTGACTGCATCACCCACAAATCAAGAATCCTCAACTCTCCTCCGTATTTCTTCCGGACGAATTTCTTTCTCATGTACACATATGCGTTTCCGTAGTGGTTTCTGTTTATTTCAACCGTGTTCCAAAACACTGTCGGTGTCATGAACGGATTCGGTCTGCGTGTCAACAGTTTTGATGTTTCTGTCTGTTCTGCTGCCACCGTTCCCTTTTCTGTTTTCTGATAATATTTGATAGGCATTTTCGCCAGTGTCTCCGATAGCATCTTGAGACAAGTGAAATATGTCACCTCTGATGTCGGTTTTCTTTTCTTCCTCAGTCCTAAACTTTCAAGAAATGAAGTTGAATTGATTGACCGTACTCCTCCAGTGTTCGACGGTGTACCCGTCCACCAGTTTTTTATTCTGTTTGCAAATCTTTCAAACGGGTTCATTTCTCCTCCTCACCGCCTTTCTGCATGTGCTTTCGATATAATGCAAGCCATTCATTCACACTTTCATTGATGTCCGGCTTGTATTCCTCTTTCATTGCTGCTTTCCATGCGTCGATAATCGCATCAATCGGGTCGATTCGTTCCGTCGAGATGTCCTTGTCAATCTTGATTTCTCCGTAATTGTTTGAGATAGTCTTTGCGTTTGCGATTGACCATGTCAACAATTCATCCACCGGAACAACTCTCTTGTTTCCCTCTTTTCCTACCTCAACACCCTCAATCTCCACATTTCCGGCAAGAATCTCCAGTCTGAAATCGACTGTCGCATCATTCAACTCTTTTGCTGTCTGCGTGATTGACACTGAATCGAATCCCAGTGCCTCCAAATCTGACAAGAAAGCAGATGCGTTGTGTGGGTCATAACATACAAGTTGTGGTTTCAACTCATACTCCTTGATGATGTTCTCAAGGTACTTGATGATGTACTTGTAATCTGTTTTGATTCCTCCCAGTGTTTTAGTGACCGTGACAAGATTTTTTTCAATCCACACATCATAGGGAACTTTGTCCGTTTTGATGTGTTCGTCCACTCTGCTCGCAGGTATGAATGAGTGTGTGTGAACAAAATACTTTTTCACATCCTCAATCATGTACGGGATGACGATTGCGATTGATGTCAAGTCTCCTCCGGACGAGAGGTCAACACCCACATAGCACTTTGAACCTTTGAAATCTTTGAGCGATTTTACAATCGCACACCGTTTCCATGCTGTTATGTCCTTGATATACAAGAAATTTGACCACTGCATCCACATGTTTAATTGCTTAACTGCGAAATCTCGCAAGTCCTCACCGCCCATGTCACGGGCAGTATTTGCAATCGGAACAAGGTTCTCCAGTGCATCCTCGTCAAATTCGAGGATTGGATTTGCTTTCAACCAGTTCTCTTTCAGATACATGTCATCGTTCTCGTTCATCTGTGCTATGTAGACGAACTGACTGTCGTTTTCAAACACTCCCCTCAAGAGATTGCAGCAATATTCATATAATTTGTAACACGGTGACTTGAGGTCGAATCCTGCTGTCGTTATGACGGAAATCAGTGCCGACTTTAGTTTCTTAATTCCACCCTCAAGCAACTTGTACATCTGATTTGTCTTGTGTGCGTGGTACTCGTCAACGATTCCTAAATATGCGCGGTGTCCGTCGAGTGACTTCGTGTCACCGGATAATGCTTTGATTTCAGAATGTGTCAGCAAACAATCAATCGTGTGATTGTGCTCATGAACTTTGAACCATTCTGACAAATCCTCGTCTGAATTGATGAATTTTACAATTTCATCAAATACAATGTTCGCTTGGTCTTGCTTTGTTGCAGTACAAAATATTTTTCCGTACTTGTAACCATCGAAATTCCCGTAATACGCTGCAAGAATACCGTTGAGAAATGACTTTCCGTTCTGTCTCCCTAGTTGTACATAGGATGTTCTGAACCTCCGATATGAGTGTTCCTTTGTTCTCCACCCATTCAGAGACCCTAAAATGAAACACTGGAACGGATATGCGGTGACATTCTCGTTGTCCTCGCCCTCTGCAATCGTCAATTCTTCTGCGAAATTGATGATTTCCTCTGATTTCTCAACATCGAAATAGTATTTGTATGGTGCTGCTTTCGACTTTTCAAGGTCGTCAAGATGCCTTTGACATGCCAAAATGACAAATTCTCCGACAATAACCGCACCCGAAACGACATCAAGTGCGTATTGTGTGCAACGGTCGGTCGCTCTCTGTGCAGTCGCCATGTTTATGTCGCATATTTTGCGAACTTATTTCCCGGTTTTTCTGCTTGTGGCTTTGGAACTACAAGACGACACCTGCTGCTCACCGTCATCCCGAAATCTCCTGCTCCCTGTCTGCACTGTTTCATGCAGCGGTCTTGTATTATCATGAGACGCTCTCTTTCTCCGTTCACGACCTGTCTTGTACCGACCTGCACACGCTTACTCTCTCCCGTGTCCGGATTTTCCTGCATCTCATAAACCGGAACATCTACCATCAAAGGAGTTCTCTGAATCTCCTCTGTTATCTCGATGAACTGCTCTTGTGCAATCAGCAACCTCGCAAGTGCATCACAATCCACATTCGCAATCAATTTGATTTCAAGGAGTTCTTTCGCCAGTTTTCTGAACTTTTTCTTTTGCTCCGGTGTTAAATATGCAGGTGGTCTCACCTTGTCATTCGGTGCTGTGACCTCTGCGTTTTTCCTTGCCTCAATTTCTGCTTTTGTGAGGTGTTTTTTGCCTTTCATAACCACCAAATCAGTCGGTTGTCTTTGTCCTGCCATAGCAACATCGAACCCCCTTTCTGTCTAGTGTTCACGCTGTTGTGTCACATTCTGACACTCCCTTTCAGATATGCTCATATACTGAAATTCTCGTGGGGAGTTTTCTCAAAGGAAAAGAGGGGGTGCGACTAAGAAACGGTCACATAAAACTTTTTCATATCCCCCTGCCTCTTTGAAATGGTAATCAATCAGCGACCTCAACTGTGTCTGTGTTGCTTTCATGCTTGCATTGCTCTGTTTATATAGTGCTGTGATTGTGTTGTGTGTCCGATGGCTCAAGGGTATCAAGTTCAATGGGTTCAACCTCTGCTCCCAGTCCTCCTCAAGTTCTATGATGTGGTGGATTGGGTCTGAATCTTTCAGTGTTATCAACTGGTGTTCAACATACAGAGCATATATATCCACATACTCATACACGCTCATGATGACAGGTCTCAACTCCCGCCATTCCTTTGACAGATAGAACTCTGCTGCTCGTGGGTCTCTGCGTGTATTGTTGTATGTCACATGCCTTGACTGCTGCCTTGCCTCGCACTGCTCGCACATGGTCAATGCCTGTGGGATAAGGCGACCGCATCCCTTACATGCTTTCAATAACACACTGCTCACTCCTCTCTGTCCATCGGTCTCCTGCTGCCTCTCATGCCTTTCAAGAGGCGGGCATACATCGCACATGATAGTGTCCTGCTGCCCGCATATAACAGGAGGGCAAACAGGCAAGAAAAAAGCGACTGCATCTCTGCAATCGCTCACTCAACTGTTCACGTTATCATATTAGCACGTTTATATTTGCTTTTGTTCACCCACTTTTTACCCCCGAAATCACCCTCATTTCACCCCGTTTTCACTCTCATTTCACTCCGATTTTGTCATTTTCGATTGCTTTTGCACCGAATAATTTGATTGAGAGACGTTCTGTCATTGATCTGCACCACTTTTTCGGTGAGTTCTTTCCGCATCCTGTCTCCCTCACAATATCCTCGTATGACTTGCCCTTGATATATACTGCCTCAAGTGCGTCGTACTTGTACCCCTCACCTGCTGCCTCTGCATCCTCTTTCAGCGATGCAAGAGCCTTTTTCATGTGCTCGAACAGAATGACCGTCTCTGCCTTACACTCTCTGATGGACTGGAGGAACGCTTTCTCTGCTGAAATGTTATATCTTGATACATCGTCAATCTGTGATACTTCCGAAATTGCATCCTTGATATATCGCTCTATTTCCCGATAATTCTCAAGATATACCTGTGTTTTCTGAATTGCTGTCATTTCTTTTTCTGTCTCCACGTCGTTTTCCTCCTTTTGACCTTTTCAGAGGCAATCCATGATATTTCCTCCAATTATTCGACTTTTCCTGCCTCCTCAGTCTGTATATGCTCTCAAATGCGGTCAATGCCTCTTTTGCACTGATTCCCACTTTCAAAAGAGCATCTTGCATGTTTTCTCCTCCTGCTGCCTTGATTTTCTCCGGATGCTCCGGAGATTCCGTCTTTTTCAAGACCGTTGCTGCCTCTGCTGCCTGTTCGATGATTTCAGACACCTCTTTCTCTGTCTTTCCCGCTGCCCGCAGTTTTGAAATGACGTTTTTCACCTTTTCCACGAATCCCATGTCTCCATCCTCCTCCGCACCTAATTGAAAGGGAGTTCTTCGTCGATTCCGTCCGGAATATTCATAAAACCGTCACCTGCATCCGAATGCCCTCCGTTGTTCCCGTCCTGCTGCCCTGCCGCTTTCTTACTCTCTGCAAATTCCTGTTCCTCGACAATCACGTCCGTGGTATAGACCTTTTGACCGTCTCTGTTCGTATATGACCCCGTCTGAATCCGTCCAGTGACAACCACTTTCGTTCCCTGCTTAAGATATTTTTCTGCGAACTCTCCATCTCGTCCAAACGCAACGCAGGAAATGAAATCCGCTGACTGTTGCCCGTCTTTTGCTCCTCTGCGGTCAACCGCAAGTGTGTATCGTGCGATCGCCATTTCCTCCTGTGAATTATTCCTCGGTGAATATCTGACATTCGGGTCTCTCGTGAGACGACCCATCAAAATGACCTTGTTCATCCGTTTTCCCTCTCTTTCTGCAAAATATACTCATTCTGTGCTTTCTGCAATTCCGTGATGCCCTTTTTGAACTGTGCATCATCTCCATTCATGCAGATTTCAAACAATTCCTCGTATCTGTCAATATTCTCGGTGATGAACGCTGCCTCTGTCTTTGAACGTCTCTGCGTGAGGAACATTCCTTTGATTGTCTCTCTCATGGTCTCGCAGTTCTGTCTCTCCTCCTCCGTTTCCGGAGGAGTTTCTTTCAGCATCTTATCGACAACCCTGTCCACCGCATCCGCAATCTGTTCTTTCCATCCGGATGACGCTTTTTCATCAATGAGTTGTGACTGGATGTCCTCGAACGATGCTCCCGCTGCTGCTCCCGTGATTCTGATGTCCTTTTTCCCTTTTGTTGCAATCAGAATCAAATCATCGTCATACGCTGCCATGTAATAGTCGAATTTTGCATTGAAATTCTCTTTCGGATTGATGATGACCTCCGGTTCACTGCTGCCCTCTGTCCGAATCATTACACCGATATATTTCTGACCTGTTCCCTTTGCCTCGATGAATAATGCTTTTAATTGTCCTTTTTTCAATTTCCTGTTCCTCCCATAGTCAGCAGCCTCTCAAATAACTGCTCATATAATGCCTTGTATGTGTCACGCTCCGTCTCAAGCCTCACAACGATCTCCGATGTCTCTCCTGCTGCCTCCTGTGGCTTTTCGGTTTTCTTTTCTTCTAACGACTGCTGCATCGCTTGAATTTTGTTGCGATAGTATTCAATTTCCTCCTGCTGTTTCTGAATCGTCTCATTGTACTGCTTTGATGTCTTTCCTCCACCGCTCAACTGTAAGGAAATCATGAGAGCGATGTCGATGTTTTTCATTTCTTGCTCCGATACCTGCCCGATGTAGTTATTCACACGGTCGGTCGATACTGACGATACCTGTTCACACAATACTGTGGATATTCTTCCGGTACTGCGGACAGTCACATGTGTCGGGAGGTCTGTTTTCGGTTGCGTCGTCATGTACACAACCTCAATCACTCCGGAGTGTTTGTTGTTCTCGTCGTTGCTGACTACGACTGCGGGTCTATCTGCAAACTGCTCACTCCCACTCGTCACCCCCCCCCTCGTGCGATGTAGAATATTTCTCCTCGTCTGATTTCATTCATTCTCCTGTTCCTCCTGTTTAACTGTTATCGTGTGTGAACCGTGCAGCGAATCCGTGCTTGAACGCATCCCAGTCCTTTTCCGTACCTATTTTGTAGAATTTCAAAATTCCCTGTTTTCTGCCTATACAGAAACCGAGATTCTTTTCTTTTCTTACCCATGCAATTCTCAAATCCTCGTGATGCTCATGTAAATTGTTTTTATATGCTTGTCTGCTCTCATAATCTTCTTTGCAGTATGTAAAGAAGTCATTCCATTCATCGGTGAACGCTGTTATCTCTTGCATATCTTCCGGATATGAGTTGTATTCTGTCATTTTCATTCAACACCTCCGCTTTTTACCATTTCTTCTGCCTTTTCAATCATGATGTATTCGTCACCGCCCTCTGTGTACCCGTCACCGTTTGCTCTAATATCTGCACAAATCTGATTGATGTCTGCTCTGTCAAACGGTTCTCCGTCCTTATTCAACAGAGATGTCGCCATGATGCAATATCCGTCCTCAAGACCTGCAAACTCCTCAAGGATATATGTCACAAGCACTCTCACGGTGCGTCCTGTGTTCTTTCCGTCCTTGAACTCCATCATCTCAATGATGTCGCCTTTTTTATAGCCTCTGTCATTCTTCCGGAGTTCAAATGTCTTTTCTCCGGATGCAACCTCCTCAAAAAATGTCGCTCCCAGTTTAATGTGATGCACTTTCTGACCGTTCTCCTGTGTGTCTGACGGGAGGTTGTTCATCTTCTCCTCCTCTGCCTGTTCACGGAGTTTCTTTTTCGTTTCACGGTCGATTGCATCCTGCTCCTCGTTATATCTCTGCTCCTCGGTCTTGTAAGCCTCTGCACGGTTCTTGTACTGGTCGCATGAGGTACATGTTCCGGTCTTTACGTTGCAAGTCTCGTATTCGGTGCAGGAATAACAGATTGATGTGATTCCCTCCGGATGCGGTGTCTCATAATCGCCGCCCGCTTTCTTTTCCTCCGGAGGATTCATGCTGTTTTCGGATGACTGCTGCCCTGCTGTGTCTGAATCTGACACGGTGTCCTGCTGCCCTGCTGCATCCTGCTCCTGTTCCGGTTTTTGCGGTGATTTCATGTCCTTGATTTCCGTATAGGACAATTCTCCGTTTTCCTTGTATTTTGCAAGTGCCTCCTGCTGCATCTCCGGAGACATCCCGCTCAACTCATACGCTGCGGAGAATGTGAGACGCTCGTTGTTGAGTTCCTCCCGAAACTCCGGAATCAGATTGTTGTTGACGCTCTCAATCTGTGCGATCTTGGTCTTTGACATCTTGAGCATTGATGCGATAACATCACGGAGGCGACCGGACTGGAGGTCATATCCTTTGATTTTCTTTCCATCCGTTTTCATACGCTCAAGACACGCTTTGAGACGCTGTTCCTCCTCGATAATATCCTTGAGAGACTTTGTCCGGTATGCGTTTGCGATGATGATTTCCACCTGCTCCTCGTCCTCGTCCTGCGGTGTGGTCAGTTTGCAGGTTGCAATCTCAAAATCTTTATATCCCTGCTTGACAAGGTACTTGAGTGCAAGCCACCGTCTCTCACCTGCGACGATTCTATATTCACCCTGCTCATTCGGCTCAAATACAACCTCAAGATTCTGCTTGAGACCATACATGAGGATGTCTCCTGCAAGTTCCTCAATACCCGGTAAATAGTAGAAATTAAGTTTGTTCCGGTACATCTTGAAAATTGAAATGTCCTTTGTCCGAAATCTCGCTCTCGGTGATTCGTCAACTCCTGCCTTGCTGTTCTTGTTTAGTGCGTCCATGACGCTGAATCCTGTTGCCATGTTCTTTCCTCCTGTTTTCTCCCGTCAGTGCGGTCACGATTTCTTTGTATTCCATTTCACACTCGAAAATCTGTGCGTCGAGTGCGTCCAGTCTCTTGTATAACTGGTTTTCAATGCTTTTCGGTACTTTCTCGCCATTCCGCAGCAATATACCGATTATCTGATATTTACTCTTGCAGGTCAGTTCCGTCAAAATCTGAATCTGTTGCTTTTGATTCTCTGCTCTCCGGAATGACCCACATATCTCTCTTTCGGTCACACGCATCCGCTCCCCTATTCTGTTAATTTCTGCTTTTTGGTCTCTGTACGCTCGACGTTTATCTCGCCTTTGCTATTCTGTGAGATAGATGCTTTGACCCCCCCCTCGGAGGTTCAGAGTGACCTTTGCCAGTCCTCCGGTGTATATCTCCTCAACTGCTGCCTTGAGAATGTTCACGATGCCCTCACTGCATCTCTTTTCCGGTGTTGCTGCCTCTCCGAACAATGCAGCGACGTTCTGCATCGCCTTTTCTTTCCTCTGTTTCTCTTTCTGATACTCAACCGCCTGTTCGCAGGTGCAGGACATTGTCGCCTGTTCCTCTGCCTGTGGCTGTGTCAATTTTTCCTCGCTGTCAATCTGCACCATCTGTCCGCAGAATCGACACGGTGCTGTGTTGATAATATTGCTCATTGTCCTTTTTCCTCCTCATTCTTTGCCATTTGTTTGACTGCCTCATAAAATCCTTTTGCTCCCATTGCTTGCAATGCTGCGGGTGCATTTATGAACACATTGTCTTTTCTCTGAATCCACTCCTCAAGAAAATCCGTCGTGTACACCGGATGATTGAGCCTTTCGACAATTTCTCTTTCTTTCGCCGTCATTCCTGTCACCTCACCATTCTGTTGACGCTATCTCATACGGTTCTTTGATGTCCTCGTCTCCCAGTACGTCAGCGAATGTCTGCATCTTGAATATATCTCCATCATGTCTCTTTAGGTCTCCGATTCCTCCTCTGCATATTTCATCCGCATCTCCCAGTGTTTCGACATCCTCCTGCGTTATGTTTTCGTTGCTCCACATCGTTCCGTCCTCCGGTTCGATGATTTCCAACTCTGACAAGTCGTCCGGAGTTTCTATACTGTCTATATGTTTGTTGTACCAGTTCAAAAATTCCATGAGATTGTGTGCTGCATACCATGAATAATCATCCATTTTGAAAATTTTTATATTTGCCATGTCTATCCCTCCAGTTCCTTGAGTAATTCATGAACCACATTGCGATAGTCCTGTGACACGATGCAGTTCTTTGAAAACTGCGGGAGGATTGCCATTCTCATGGATGCCTTTTCCGCTACAATCGACCGACGAATCGGAGTGACGAACATGTCAAATCCGGAACTGGTTTTCATCCATTCCTCAAAATCCAGTGATGTCTTGTTCTTTTGCCTCATGGTCACAAGACCTTTGATTCGTAGTTCCGGATTGATTTCCCGCAGGTCGTCAACCTGTTCCTGCAAATTGTGAATCGCCTCGTTTTCGTACCCTCCAACCTTTACGGGTGCAATGACGAGTTCTGCTGCCAGTAGAATGTTGATGACCACCATGTCAAGCAGACGACCACAATCACAAATGCAATAGTCGTATGCCTCCGATACTTCCTCCAGTGCATCCCGCAGCCTTGTGACTTGGTTCGCCTCCTGCTTGAGCAGCAGGTTCATGTCTGTCTGCATGAGATACCCGTTTGCAGGGATGATGTCAATGTGACTGTATTGTGTCGGTCTTATCAAGTCCGTTGTGCGGTATGACCCGCCCACGCTCACATGACGCTCAAGCAGTTCACTCATTCCTGTTCCCTCCGGCTCGTATGCCTCGAATGTCTTGGATGTATCGCCCTGCGGGTCTCCGTCGAGAATTAGAACACGTTTCTCCTGCTCCTCTCCCAACATGTAAGCGATCGCATCCGATGTCGTTGTCTTTCCGATTCCACCTTTCGGTGACATTACTGCAATGATTTTCATTTCATTTCCTCCTGTTTCTTTTCCATATCTCTTTTTAAGTACCCAAAAAAGTGTGCAATCATGTCCGCAGTCCATGCATCTCCTATGACATCCTCTGCCTCGTTTTTGGATAATCCTTTTGTATATCCAACTGGCAATGTCTGCCCGATTTCCAACTCTCTTGTTGTTAAATATCTGCAAAAATCTTTATATGCTATCAATCCGGAATTTTTCCATCTATCTTGTTTTAGCGTTATGCAATTTATTTTCTCTCTATTTGTTACATTCGGACATTCCCCGTTTCCGTCGCCCCACATTCGTTCTCTGCTCGGTGTTCTATTTACTAAGAATTTGTCGCAATATTCTTCGTCAGTGTCCTTGTAATCTTGAAAATTTATATGTCTATCTTTTGGCAATTCGATTCCTGGAATGTTCGTCCAGTATAGTCTGTCTCTTTGTTGGTATGATACCAGACTACTATTTGCACGAATTGGTTCTACTCCCAGAAGTCTATTTATAATCTTCTGGTCATCAATCGGCATCCATACATTTTCAAGAAAAAAGTATTTTGGATTGTTCTCTTTCAAAATCCTTAAATATTCAAAAAATAGTGAACTTTGTTCTCCTGCTAACCCGTCAATCACGTTGCAATGTGATGTTCTTGCTCTGCTGAAATTTTGGCATGGCGACCCGCCTATTATGATGTCAACATCATATTTTTTTCCGTCAACTTTTCTTACATCTCCTATCTGTTCGATTGCATCTCCCCAATTATTAAAGCTACATTTCATAGCCTTGGTTTTTATTTCTGATGCATAGTATTTTTCTACATCGAACCCCGCTCTTTTTAGAGCCAACATCCCGACGCTTATTCCATCAAAAAGACTTAATACTCTGATTTTCATGTTTTTTCTCTCCTGTTATATATAAATCGTATAATACAGTTTCATTTGCAATTCTTGAAACTTGAAATCCGATGCTTCGTCCGGTCGTAACGGTGACATGAGGTTCAATTCTCTCCATCTCTTGTGTCGAATTTCCTGAACTGCTCTGAATCTCTTGACCTCTGCATCTCCTATCTGTGCGACGATGTCCTTGTCAACCTCCATGTTTGCAAAATACTGGTTGTATATCTCCTCACCGTCCTTGATGACCCGAACCCTGTCCGGACTTTCAAGCAACGTCATAATATCCTTGACCGTCATCCTGCTGCACCTCCTCATTTCTTTCTCGGTTTGCTCTCTTTGATTTCCCCGTTCTTGAGGATGCTGTTGTTCGGGATGCTCATTCTCCGTTTTTTCTCCATGTGTTTCCAGTCCGAAAGATTCAGATATTCCTCAAGGACTTTTACCGCCTCCTCTGCCGAATAGCATGTCACAACGAAATGTCCTACTGCTGCCATGTCCTCAAGAAACTCTTTTTGTGTCGTCTGCTGCCTGTTGTCACCGAATTTCATCTCGATGTACATTCCGCAATACAGTCCTTTCGGGTATGGAAGACATAAGTCAGATACACCCGCCTTGACACCCATCTGTTTGAGTTTGACCGCCTCCTGCTTATTCCTGCTGCCTCCGTTCGGTACATGGTACAACCATTTCAATTCCGGATAACGATTCACATTCCAGTTCGCCCACGACACGACATTGATTTGCTCTGTGTCCTCACTTCTCATTGCATATCTCATGTTCATTCTCTTTCACCTCTTTCCTGCTGCGGTGTCTTGTCTGCCTTGCAAATATCGAAATACTCACAAAACAAACAGTTGCTCCGGCAATGGTCTCTTTCTTTCATGTGGTGTATTCTCTCAAGAATCTGTCTGATTCTGAATCTCACTGCTGCAACACCTCCTCGATTTCCTTTGCTCTTTTCATGATGGTGCTGTTGTAGTCATAGACATATACTCCTTTGCTCCACATATGTCTGTATGCTCCTGCTTGTCCGTAGTTGTACGCTGTGAGTGCATCCTGCTGTGTTCCGTACTTGTCAATGAGTTCCGCAAGGTAGTCCACCCCGACAAGTATGTTCTGATACGGATTCATGAGGTCAGTGCAGTTCAATCTCTCCATCCTGTCCTTGTGATAGTCCTCATATACCTGCATATAACCCATGCTGTGTCCGTCATCCCCGACCTTGTCAAAAACATATCCGGATTCACGCTCAATGAGTGCAATCACAAGTTCGTACCGGACACCGTAATTCTTGCAGACTATGTATGTATAAATCTGCATTTTCTCCGGCATATAGCCTCCGGTTCTTTGGTATTCCTCCGGTATCTCATAGAACTGGAATCCCTCGACATCATCCGCACTCCAGTCCTCTGACATCGTGTCAAATACTGCATATCTGTCCGGTTCTTCCTCTTTCTCTGTTTCCTGCTGCACGGTCTCCCATTTTACTGTCAGTTCCTCCTGCTGCGTCTGCTCGAACTGTTCCTCTGACTGCTGTTCAAGTTCCTGTTTTCTCTCTTTCCCTCTGACCGTCGTTGCAATCATATAAATCGCAAAAATCATCACAATCGCAATCAGAAACACCATGCATCTCCGGTCGTGTTTTCTTCTCTGCTGCCTTTTCATCGTTTCCTCCTTTTCCGCATCCTCGCTCGTATGTAGAACATGCCATTGAAATCGTTGTAATATACACCAGAATCCGTGAAATCATATTCCGGAAACCACTTTTTCATCTGAACCTCAATCATGTCTCTGTCCTTGAGCATTTCATCCACATATTTCTTGATTTTCTTATAGTTCCCCTTGCCTTTTTCCGGCTGCTTTGAATGAACCACCCGAATCTCCGGCATTTTCAATCCTTTCGATGACATCCATCTCTTTTCCGACTTGATTCTGTTTTTTTCCTCAACGATATAGTTTGCCATTCCGGATAACCCGTTCTCGTCTGTCTCCAGTCGTCGCACCTCGTTTCTGCTCGACTGCCCCCAACATTCCTCAACCGTGTCCATGTCCATGTCTCCGTCCATGACAATGTGATGATGCCATCTGATTTCCTGTTCCGGATTGTAGGCATTTACAATCACATATCTCGCATTGTCCAGTCCTCTCTTTTTCCTCTGATAGTTGACCCGTCGGATGTACTTTTGCACATTCTTGATTGCAGCATCCACATCTCCGTCCGCAGGGAGGTGGTCATCATCATATGTGAGTGTTATCCACAAATCCCTGTCGGTGAAATTCTCGTTGATTAGTCTCTCGACATACTTCCTTGCGTTCTTATCGTTGAGGTTTCTCTGTGCCTGTGAGTTGTCTTTCTTTGCTGTCCGACCCTCCTCCGGTACTTCATCCATGCTTTTGAACTGTGGATATATCTCAACCTCCAGTTGCTCTCCTGCTCGTATCTCCTTGAGTGCATACATAAGTGATTTCCTGTTTTTTGCCATCTGCTCAATGAAATACTCGTTCAAGTCCTCTATGGATTTATTGAACGCTGCCTCGTAGTCATATGAGACATACTGTTCTTTTCTCTTTTTCATCTAACACCATCCTGCTGCTATAATTATTTAGGTTTTCGTTGACTTGTTAATATCTATAACAAGGACGCTCAACCCCTCAAAAACCTTTTTAGAATCAGCGTTTTTCACGCTTTTTCTGATTGCATTTTCGTGTCAGATTTGCTATAATATCTTTAGTGAGTTTCAAGTCTGACACGACTTGCATCGGACATCCGGTTGCGACGGATGTCCTTTTTCTTTGCCCTTTTTCATGAGTGATATTGAATCTTGATGCCTCTAGCTTTTGCAATCCGCATCTCCTGCGACATTCCCTCCGAAATACCGAACCGATACCCGACAATAACTGCTTCGCACTTCTCAATGATGTGTTGTCCTGCTACCAGTCCGATTTCTCTCTCCTGCGGAATCTCCTCCGTCAAGCACTGTGTCATGTACAGATGGACTGTCACTGGTGCATCGCCTCTCAACAATGCCTCTCTCGTGAGTTCCTTTGCATATTCAATATGCTGTTTCAACTGCTCCTCTGTTTTTGCCCTATATGGTGAGCATATATATACTGTCCGCACCTGCTTCACCTCCTATATATCGAAACTGTAATCCCACACATTCTCTCTGCCCGACAGTTCAATGTCTCCGTCATGTATGTATGCCTTGCATCTGAAAAAGTGTTCATTGTGGTCGTATGATTCTTTGACCTCGCTTTTTTTGATGTTCACCTCAATAACGCTCATTTCTCTCATGCCTCGAATCATAAGGAATTTGCAAGCGTCCTCCGGTCTATCGCACAAATATACAAAACCATCCCACGATTTTCTCAATATGCCCTCTCCGACAATCTTCATCCTTGTCTCTTTTGGTGCTGCGTGATAATATTTCATTCTTTTTTTCCTCTACAACCATGCCTCTTTCGGTTCTTGCAATCCGTCATTTGTCTTGATGAATGATTGATGATAGTCCAGTTCATGTATTACCGCTGTTATTGTTTCAAATGCTGCGACTAACTCATTCACTCGCAGGAGGAATCCGACCACCTCTGTGTATAACTGCATCTGTTGTCTCTTTGTCAGATGCTCAAGCATCCGGATTCTTTTCTCCTTTTCCTCCTCGTAGTCTCCGTAAAACATTGGATTTTCGCTGTCAATCAGTACGACCATGTCAACATCTGAAAGCATACACGCAGCAGTGTTCCACCATGAAATCGCTGTGTGTGTTCCTGCGTCGTCATCGTCGCAAAATTCAAGTTTCTTGTATGGCAAATCGTACTTGTACGACAATCGGTCTCTGATTCCCTGCATTTCATTCCACATGTCTGCTGCAATCGCACCCATTTCATTTATCTGCTCACTGTAAAAATCCCAGTATGTACTTTCTCTCTCATTTCCGTCGTAATAAAAATCAATGATTCTTTGGAGTTCTTCATTTACTGACCACCAGTCATATTTCTTGAACAATCCCATCTTGTCCTCCTGTTATGTACTGCGGTTGACTGCTGCAACAATCAACCGCCTCAATAGATTTATCTCATACCTTGCTATTTTGTTTTATGCGGTCGCAACCGCAGGTTCTTTTTTTCTTGTTGCACATTCCTCCTCTGCTCTCGCCATATATCCGGCAATGAATGATTTCTCATTGTCCTGCAAAGATGCGAATTTCTCTGCAATTCTTTCAACTGTTTCTTTTCTTTCGTCCTTTGACATTTCCGTCACTCCTTTCCTCTGATTCTTTCAAGTTCCTGCTCGATGTCCTTTCCGGAATATTCGTGCAGTAGTTTCTCTGATATGTGGTATGTCCAAATTGAGGACATTTTGATTGCTGTTCCGATTGGGAGTTTCCCCTGCTGCATTGCAACTCTTACGAATTGAGGTGACACATTCAGAATCACCGCAGCCTCGGTCGGCAATATTCGTCCGATTTCCATTGTGACCGCCTCCTTTTCTTGTCCTGCTGCCACTCCTGCCATATAATAAATGTGCAACCATTTCAAAATGACAGGAGGTGAATCCGCATGGACGAAAAACTATTTAATGAATTGAGCGAAAATGCTCTCCTCGATGCTCGAAAGCGTTCTTTCAAAAAATACTTGCTCGACAACTGGATTGCTATTGTCGCCCTCATTCTTTCTGTTATTTCAATAGTTTTACAAGTATGCTCATGATTGCCACTATCAGAGCCACCCATGAAAGAAAACCTTGCTCTTTGAGGTTTTCTTTTATTTTTTCGCCCGTCGATTTTTTATCCCACAAATCGTACTTTTCCATAAGATTGAAATATCTCATGTCTATTTTGCTGTTGTCTTTTTCGCACTCAATGAGATGCTTTCTTTCTTCCTCTGTCTCTACCCTTGCCAGTTCCTCCTCTGTGAATAACCTCTGTTTCTCCATCCTGTTTCCCTCCTTTTTCTTGTCCTGCTGCCTGTTATGAATTTAGGTCTATCACATACCGGAGATTTGAGGTTTCTGCCTTATGTCTCCGGTATTTGATTCTGCGGATTTCCTTGTCAACCACTTCCTTGAGGCTTGCTTTTTCATTCTCTGTCAATCCCTTGACCACGATTTCAAATGCGTCCTCCTCAATCCAAATCGTCACCGTTTCATTTCCCATGTTTAACTCAAGTCTTGTGTTTAGGTCTGAAATGTGAAATCCGGAAAAGCGCTCGTCTGTCGATACTGTTTCATATACCGGATATCCTGCTCGCTTGCTGTTCTCCTCGCTCTTTTCGTAGTCTGTCGGAAAGATTCTTGCTGCTGTTCTCCATGCCTCTGATACACTGTTCACTCTTATATGTTCCATCCTGTTTTCCTCCTTTGTTTGTTCCGTATAGTTACATCATAGTCACTTTCATTTACCTTGTCAACACTTTTTTGTCACTTTACGGAACTTTTCTATTGTATTTTGTCAGTTATGGTGTTATATTCATTGAAAAGGAGGTGTTTGCATGACGCAAAATGAGCGTGTAAAAGAAATCAGAAAGTCGCTCGGACTGACACTCGAAAAGTTTGGTGAGCGTGTCGGAGTGACAAAGCAGACAATGAGCAGAATCGAAAACGGTGTGAATAATCTCACAGAACAGATGACAAAATCCATTTGTCGAGAGTTTGGTGTCGATTACATATATTTGACCACTGGAGAGGGCGAAATGTTCGTCGAGAGCGACGATGACATCATGGAAAGCATCGACCGCATCATGATGGGTGAGAATGAGTTCCACAAGAATCTGTTCAAGACTTTCGCCCGACTGGACGAGGACGAACTAACTGCTCTTGAACGAATCATTGATAAATTTATTGAAGTGAAAAAAGAAAAAGACTGACGGTCTTTTCAACCGCCAGTCTCGTGGGTGTAGAGATACAAAACGAATTTGTATATCCTCTTGAGGATGCGTTCACTATGTATCTTGCCGACTATTTCAATTATAGCCTCTTTGTATTGCAAGGAACATCACCACCCTTTCCGTGTACAGAATAGCACATATTTCCATGATTGTGGAAATTTCGAGGTTCATTTCCATAATTGTGGAAATCGTCTCTCAACTTCCTGTTTTCATGTCTGCATGTGTTAAAATATTCTTATTTGTACTCGGAATCAAAAAGGTCTGTGATTTTGACATCCAGTGCAATCGCTATTGTCTCAAGTTGAAACAATGTCGGTGACACCTTTCCGTTTTCGATGTTGTTGAGCGTACTCTTTCCGATTCCGGACTTTGTTGCCAACTGCATCAACGTGAACCCTTTTGAGGTTCTTGTTTCCCATAGCAGAATTTTCACCTTGCTCACCTCCTTTCTAAAGGGAAGTTTACAAGGTTGGAAACGATATTCAGATTATTCAGAACGGAGGTGATTGAATGTCAAAATGTGTGAAATGTGGAAAACACGGTCTTTTCGTGATGGTAAACATCCGAACCGGACTTTGCTCATCCTGTCAGAAACAATATGAAATGGAACTCGCTGCACCTGCTGCACCTGCTCCAGTAGAAAAGACCATTGAGATTCCGACAATCTACATCGGAAATGACATGAAATACGCAAGGACGAAACACTTTGATGATGTTGAACTTGCGAAACCCGATACTTTTCCGGATTTTTCAAAAATACACTGTTGTGATGATGTTTCATTTTCTTCTACTGGAGATGGTGTCATTGCAAAGATATATTCGGATGTCATCGGTCGTGTTGTTGATGAATCTATTTCAAAACGCATCACGGAATCTCTTGAAAACAAACTCCCGATTTTCTCTCAAGTCCTCGGATATGATGACGAAACCGGAGAAATTCACATTGTTGTTTCTTTCTACAAAATTGTTGACTACGACTATAACGACTATGCACAAGAAAGAGATAACACCCTCGACAATGAGGTTGTTGCTTACTTTTAAGCATTAAAAAAGCGACCTCCGCTGCAACGGAAATCGCTTTGCTGAAACATTTTTCTCATACCCTGCAAAAAGTACAAGATTTGATTGTCTCGAACATTATCATTCTATCATAAAACCGTGCTTTTTGCATTGGTTTTATTTTTATACTCATTTTTACGGAGGTGATAGAATGAAACTCCCTAACGGGTTCGGTTCTGTCTATAAACTGTCCGGAAATCGTCGGAATCCGTATGTCGCCAAAAAGACAAGCGGATGGGAAATCGACGAGAAAACAGGAAAATCAAAACAGGTTTATACAGTAATCGGGTACTATCCAACTAGAAAAGAGGCATTGACCGCCCTCGCAGAGTTCAACGCAAATCCTTATGATGTGAACGCTGCAAAGGTCACTTTCGAGGATATATATGAGCGATGGAGTGCTGAACATTATCCGACTGTCAGTCACTCAAACGTGCAAGGGTACAAGGCAGCATGGAATCTCTGCGGAAAAATTGCTCGAATGAGGTTCGTTGATGTCAAACTTGACCACTTGCAGATGGTTGTCGATGAATCCGGCAAAAATTATCCCACACTCCGGAAACTCAAAGTCCTTTTCGGTCTCATGTACAAATATGCTATCATTCACGAGGTCATTCCAAAAGAGAGGAATCTTGTTGAATATGTGAACATCAATGGTGCAGGTAATCCGAACGCATACAACCGCAAGCCATTCTCGAAAGCAGAGGTCAGTCGTGTGTGGGATGCTCATGAAAGCAATGTATATTATACAATCATCCTCATGCTCTTATATACCGGATGCAGAATCTCGGAACTACTCAACCTTAAAAAAGAGGATGTCAACCTTGAGGAGAGATATTTCAATATTGTGCAAGCAAAAACTGCTGCCGGAATCCGTATTGTACCGATTGCAGACAAGGTCTTTGATTTCTTTGTTTACTGGTACGAACTTGATGGTTGTGAATACCTGCTCTGCACTCCGGAGAGGGAACATTTCACATATAGGAATTATTTTGATTCGTACTGGTCGCCACTGATGGAACAACTGAACATCGACCACACACCGCACTGCACCCGTCACACCTGCATCTCAATGTTGACCGTCGCAGGAGTTGACGACAAGGTCATTAAAAAGATTGTTGGTCACAAGGGTCAAAGCGTGACAGAGGTTGTCTATACTCATTTTGAGATTGAGGAACTCCGTGACGCAATCAATCAGATATAGTGGGAGGTGTGTTGATGAACCGAAAAGAATATAAACAGGCTTTTGACAAGGAACGCTATGAGAGAATTGAGTTGAAAGTTCCTAAAGGAATGAAAGACATCATCAAGTCTCTTGCAGTTGACAATGGAATGTCGGTCAATGCGTACATTCAAGACCTTATCAGAAAAGACCAGTGTGGAATGTTCGACACAATGCAGATTGCAGAAAAGAACAGAGAAATGATTTCCGGTATCACCGGAAACATGCACGACGGATATGACATCATATTCAAGGACGGACATTCGTGCCATTGCCGGACGAAAAAGGATGTCCGGTCTTGTATCATAGACTATTGCAGTGAAAAAGGCGGTTGATACCGTCTTTTTTGCTGTCTTACGGAGGACAGTCAAAGTCCTACGGAGGACACATTTTCGTTTGTTAGTTACCTGTTTGTTACTTGTTAGTTACCGCAACGATTTTGTGTATTTTGATACGATTTGATGATTGTCTCAAATGTAAAGAAAACCCCGAAAACACTGTGTTTTCGGGGTTTGTTGTTCTTTTCTGATATTCGATTGAATTATCGCTTGCTGAACTGTGGAGCGCGACGAGCTGCTTTGAGACCGTATTTCTTACGCTCTTTCATACGAGGATCACGAGTAAGGAATCCAGCTGCTTTAAGAACTGGTCTGTAATCACCGTCTACTGTAAGTAATGCGCGGGAGATACCATGTCTGATTGCTCCTGCCTGTCCTGTGTATCCGCCACCTTTAACGTTTACTAAAACATCAAATTTATCAGATGTCTCTGTAGCTACTAATGGCTGACGAACGATAACTTTTAATGTATCTAATCCGAAATATTCGTCGATATCTCTT